>Ga0163149_10001328_pt1 | contig 31928 bp, 28 predicted proteins | sample OliLakLV19MP5G1_FD_148604 | JGI IMG/M metagenome (GOLD analysis project Ga0163149, IMG submission 148604) | Freshwater microbial mat bacterial communities from Lake Vanda, McMurdo Dry Valleys, Antarctica - Oligotrophic Lake LV.19.MP5.G1 | ecosystem: Environmental > Aquatic > Freshwater > Lake >... | reverse complement strand
AAGCTACGTGACCGACAAAGCAACGAAGTCCGGTGGGAAAAGCCACCGCCCAAATCGGGAAGTTATTATTTCGGCGTTCCTAAGGTCGGGAACCCCCGCCTCGGTTAGAATCAAAATGCCTTGCCAGGAGAAAGCGACACTTATCAATTCAGCGCCCCTAAAGAAAGCGAAAGGCGGAAAATAAATTGTGGCAAATAAAAAAACTAATCATGCCAAGGATTGTAAAATCAGGATTGATCCAGATGAGCCTGCCACTGACGGAGGGTCAGGGCAGCATCGAAGAGATCAAAGAAGCGATGGTGCAAAAACACCTGCCATTCATTGACGCTGCCGGCAAACAAGGCGTTCAGATTCTTTGTTTGCAGGAAATCTTTAACACACCATATTTCTGCCCGGGGCAGGACAATAAGTGGTACGCTTCTGCGGAATCGGTGCCGGGACCCACGACGGAACGCATGGCTGAATACGCCAAAAAGTACAACATGGTACTCATCGTGCCGGTTTACGAAAAGGAGCAGGCCGGGTTTTTATACAACACGGCCGCTGTGATTGACGCGGATGGAACTTACCTCGGAAAATACCGCAAAAATCACATTCCCCACACCTCAGGGTTTTGGGAAAAATACTTTTTTAAACCCGGAAACCTCGGCTACCCGGTTTTTCAAACGAAATATGCAAAAATTGGCGTCTACATTTGCTACGATCGCCATTTTCCGGACGGTGCACGGATTCTGGGTCTGAACGGTGCCGAAATTGTATACAACCCGTCGGCAACAGTGGCCGGCTTGTCTCAATACCTCTGGAAATTGGAACAACCAGCGCATGCAGCGGCCAATGGCTATTTCATGGGCTGCATCAACCGCGTTGGCACGGAAGCGCCCTGGAATGTTGGAAAGTTTTACGGTTCTTCCTACTTTGTGGATCCCCGGGGACAGATTTTTGCACAGGCCTCCGAAGACAAGGATGAATTGTTAGTCGCGGAATTCGACTTAGATATGATCGAAGAAGTCCGTAATGTCTGGCAGTTTTTCAGAGACCGGAGGCCCGAGACGTACGGGAAGCTGACGGAGTTGTAACGTACCGCCGAACTCCGATTCGGCGGGCATTCGTGCAATTAGTGTTTATATTTCCGCCGAATCGGAGTTCGGCGGTACAGCAGATTATTTGCGCCGAATCGGAGTTCGGCGGTACAGCAGATTATTTGCGCCGAATCGGAGTTCGGCGGTACAGCATAAAAAAAAATAGCATGGCAGAATTTCAACGCCCAACCAACGAACAAGAACTCACGCAGCATTTCGAGCAGATCAAGCCGTACATGAATCCTACGATGGCTTATTACGAAAGCTCCCGCTGCCTTTTTTGCTACGATGCTCCCTGCGTGCAGGCTTGCCCCACTGGCATTGACATTCCTTTGTTCATCCGGCAAATCAATACCCAAAACATAGAAGGCGCAGCCAGTACCATTTACAGCTCAAATTATTTCGGCAATATTTGCGGGAAAGTATGCCCCACAGAGGTGCTTTGCGAAGGTGCTTGCGTGTACAATCACCAGAATGTGAAGCCGATAGAAATCGGGCGACTGCAAAGTTTTGCGACATCATCGGTCATCAACAGCCAAAAACAACTCCTCCACCCTGCGCCGTCCAATGGCAAAAAGGTCGCCGTGATTGGCGCTGGTCCTTCGGGCATCGCCTGCGCCTGCGAGCTTCGGGCGCACGGTTATGAGGTGGCTATTTTTGAAGCCAAAGACCATCCTTCCGGCCTCGCGCTGTATGGTTGCGCGCCGTACAAAGTAACCAACCAGGATGTGCTGGACGAAGTGGCCTGGTTGCAACAACAGCTTGGTTTTCAGATTCATTACAATCAAGCCATCCAAACGCCGGAGCAATGGCACAAGCTGGAAAGTACTTACGACGCTATTTTTCTGGGCGTCGGGCTGGGCAAAACCCGCGCGCTGAATATTCCCGGTGAAAACCTCGAAAATTGCATCGGTGCCACAGCATTCATTGAGCAGGTCAAACTCAATCCGTTAAAAGCAAAAGTCGGAAAAAAGGTCGTCGTCATCGGCGGCGGCAACACCGCCATGGATGCTGCTTCCGAATCGGCTCGGCTGGGCGCGGAAGAAGTGATTTTAGCTTACCGGCGGTCAAAGGCTGGTATGGGTGCGTATGAATTTGAATACGAATTAGCCAAAGCCGTTGGTGTGAAAGGTGTTTTTAATGCTTTGCCTGTCGCCATCCTGGGCAATCAACGGGTAGAAGGCATTCGGTTGGTGAAAACGCAGGAAGAACAGGGTCGGGATGCGGTCGTTCCGGGCAGCGAATTTGAAATCGCCTGCGATGTCGTCATTTTAGCCACCGGACAATCCAAAATGACGGAATTATTTTCCCAAATACAAGGACTTCACGTGGATGGCCAGGGGCGGATCGTGGTCAACCCTGCTACCCGGCAAACCGCCCATCCGAAGTATTTTGCGGGTGGCGATGCGGTGAATGGCGGCGCGGAAGTAGTGAACGCAGCAGCAGAAGGCAAAGCAGCGGCGAAGGGGATTCATGAATTTTTACAATTTAATTAAGAACTTGTTCGGGATTTCATCAACGGGCTGCGAACAGCAAATTTTATTTTCTAGTGCGTTGGATTTTTTTGCCGTAGCTGCCAGCTACGTCTGCAAAATCCGCCTTCTCTAAAACAAAATTTCCTCGTTCTCGCTCCGCCATGAAAACCCGAACAAGTTCTAAAAATAAAAAACTGACCTAAACATGCTGATCAATCTTCAAACAATTCCTTCATTTTATAAAAAATACGTCAAGCTGGTGGAAGAACCCGACCTGCTTCAGGCTCTGCGCGTATCGAATTACCGGATGCTGGATGTTTTGGCGTCCATCGGAGAAGACAAACAGGATTTTCGCTATGCAGAAGGCAAATGGAGCATTCGGGAACTGCTGTGCCACATGATTGACGCGGAACGAATTTTCGCTTACCGCGCTCTTCGTTTTGCCCGGAACGATAAAACGGCTTTGCACGGCTGGGACGAAAACGATTATGCGCCGGAAGCCAATGCCAGCGCACGCAGCCTGCGCCAGATTGCGGACGAAATGAGTTGTTTACGCGCCTCTACGCTCCATTTGTTTGAAGGATTTACCATAGAAATGCTTGGTCGCAAAGGCATTGCCAACGACAATGAAATGTCGGTGCTCGCGTTGGGCTTTATTATTGCCGGCCACGAAACGCATCATCGGAAGATTTTGGTGGAGCAGTACCTGTCCATTGTCAGTTGTCAGTAATCAGTAATCAATCATTTATCATCAATAAACCAGGACTATGCCAAGCCTTTCCGCCAACCTCGCAGGCATCAAATCGCCCAACCCATTCTGGCTGGCTTCTGCGCCGCCAACGAATTCCGGCTATCAGATCATGAAAGCTTTTGACGCCGGGTGGGGCGGTGCCGTTTGGAAAACACTGGGGGTGCCGGTCATCAACGTGTCCAGTCGCTATGGAGCGATCAATTACCGCAGCAACCGCATGGTGGGTTTCAACAATATCGAGTTGATCACAGACCGGCCTTTGGCAGACAACCTGCGCGAAATTGAGGAAGTGAAAAAGTACTTCCCTCACCACGCGGTGATTGCCTCTCTCATGGTGGAAACCAGAGAAGAGTGGCAACAGATCGTAAAAGACGTAGAAAACGCCGGGGCTGATGGCATCGAACTGAACTTCGGCTGCCCTCATGGGATGTGCGAACGCGGCATGGGGTCGGCAGTAGGGCAGGAGCCTTCTATTTTGCAAATGATCACCTCGTGGGTGAAAGAAGTGGCTAAAATTCCGGTCATCGTCAAGCTTACGCCCAATATTACCGACATTACCGAACCCGCCGAAGCGGCAGCCCTCGGCGGTGCCGACGCCATTTCGCTCATCAACACCATTCAAAGCATAGTGGGCGTGGATTTAGACCATTTTGTGCCTTATCCGATTGTGGACGGGAAAAGCACGAATGGCGGGTATTGCGGCCCGGCGGTGAAACCCATTGCCCTGAATATGGTGAAAAACTGCGCGCAGCACAGCGGGATCAATATTCCCATTTCGGGCATCGGTGGCATCGAAAACTGGCGCGATGCAACGGAATACCTGCTGCTTGGCGCCAGCAACGTGCAGGTGTGTACGGCGGTGATGCACTATGGCTTCGGCATCATCCGCGAGATGACCGCCGGACTCGAATCGTACATGCGGGAAAAAGGATTTGAACAACTCGATGACTTCATCGGCAAAGCATTGCCCAACATCAAAACCTGGGAAAACCTGAACCTGCACTACGACGTGAAAGCGCACATTGACCCGGCCAAGTGCATCCAGTGCCAGTTGTGCTACACGGCTTGTGAAGACGGGGCGCATCAGGCTATCGGTCTGCCGGTGGATGGCCGCATCCCCTACATCATCGAAGAAAACTGCGTGGGCTGCAACTTGTGTTCCCTCGTTTGTCCGGTGGAAAATTGCATCACGATGGTACGCAAAGACGATGGCAGCCAAAGCGAAAATTGGAAAGATTTTGTTGCAGCGGGCAAAGCGCCGGACTCCTTTAACGACCAGCGTGCAGGCGGCCTTGGGCATTGGGTGCCCGAACCGGCCTCTGCTTTGGTAAGAAAAAAATAGACCTATCGCTCATGGATATTTTTCTGCAAGCGGCCATTGATGAAGCCCGAAAAGGGCTGGAAGAAGGCGGCATCCCTATTGGCAGCGTTCTGGTACATCGCGGCCAGGTCATTGGCCGCGGCCACAACCGGCGCGTTCAGCAAGGCAGCGCCATCCTGCATGGCGAAATGGACGCTTTGGAAAATGCAGGCCGGCAAGCTGCCGAAGTATACCGGGAGTGTACCATTTACACCACTTTATCGCCTTGCTCCATGTGCAGCGGCGCTATTTTGCTGTACGGCATTCCCAGAGTCGTCATTGGTGAAAACCAGACCTTTATGGGGGAAGAAGCCCTGCTGGAATCCCGGGGAGTGGTCACCGAAGTATTGAACGATGCGCAGTGCATTGAAATGATGGAAACCTTCATCTGCGAGCGGCCGCAGTTGTGGAACGAAGATATTGGGGAAGTATAAGTGATCAAATCAACCATGAACGACAACCGCGCACTCCTGCTTTTTGTCCGAAATCCGGAAAAAGGCAAGGTCAAAACCCGCTTAGCACAGGATTTGGGCGACGATAAAGCCTTAGCAATTTATCTCGAATTGTTAGGCATTACGCGTACTGTGGCTGTGGCCATTCCTGCGGGAAGGTTCCTGTTTTACAGCAATTTTATTCCACAAAGTGACGACTGGCCCGATGCTTTATTCCAAAAACACCTGCAATCCAGCGGCGACCTCGGTGCGCGCATGGAAGCCGCATTTCAATTAGCTTTAGAAACCCATCAAAAGGCGGTAATTATTGGCAGCGACTGCCCGGAACTCAGCCCGGCCATCATCGAACAGGCATTTACTCAATTAGATCATTGCGATGCCGTGCTTGGCCCTGCCAACGATGGAGGCTACTATTTGCTGGGACTAAAAAACGTGATCCCGACCGTTTTTCGGGAAATGGTCTGGAGTACAGCATTCGTGTTGGCCGAAACCCTTGCACGATTGGATGCAGCCGGAAAAAGCTATGCGTTGCTGCCGGAGTTGTCGGATGTAGATCATGTTGAAGACTGGGAAAGGTATTTGTTGGTTCGTTGAGTGTTTGGGCGACCGCGAAGGTCGCACCCTACTGGCGCTGCCCCGCGCTCAAAATCCTCAAATCCTCAAATTTCCCTATATTTATCCTCAAATTCCAATACCATGCCATTAACCCAACGCCTTGCTGAGCTTCAGAAAAATATCCGGGAAATCCTGATCGAGGATTTGCCCGCCGCCATCAGGGCGTTAGGCGGACTATTGCCTGATGGTTCTGAAAAACACAGCATAGCCCTTTCTATGCTTGCGCAAATCAACGAGGCAAACAAAGCGCATTTCCGAAACACCCTCAGTCCGGAAGAATACGCCCGCAGGATAGATACCGTACGCGCCAATTTTCTCGACCTCCTGAATGCGTTGGAGGAAGCGGATTTTGAAGAACCTTTAGTCGTGGGGAAAAGCAATACCTCCGCCCGCACCGGCAGCGTCCTCTACCGCGTGCCGCACCGGATGCCCCTGCGCAAACCCGTCATCTGCACCATCCGCGTCGCCATTGATGAAGACGCCCTGCTCGAAGACATCGTTTTAGACGCCGATGTGCGCGTGAAGCAACGCGTGGAAGTTTCGGATATGATGAAAGCCGAACTACTCGACCCCGAAGGCAATGTTTTCCAGGTACGCAACCTGAGCGAACCCACCCAGTTGGTGCGCGAAACCGGCAAAACCCAGTGGCTGTTCAGTGTGACGCCGCTGGCGGAAGGGCAACACCAGTTGCTGGTGAAAGTGTCTATGATGGAATTTGTGCCTATTCTGGGTAAGTATGTTTCAAGAGAGGTGTCCATATTGGAAACAGTGACGATTGTGACGGAAACGCCACGTACCGATGAGGAAGAAGCGCCGATGAAAAGCGCGGGGCAATCATTCGCGATGAGTCAGCCCCTCCCCGACCCTCCCCGAGGGGGAGGGAGTGAGCGTGGGGATGTGATGGAGATTGAATCTTCAAAGGGAGCTTCGGAGCCGCTAAGTCCGCCGCCGCCTGCGCCGATAGCGCCGCCTGCTGTGGGGCCGGTGATTATGCCGGGTAGAAGCATCAGTCTTGAACCGACAACCACAGCCAATGCAGAATCCTATATTCCGGCGCCGCAGCCCATGATTCAGCCGCGCCAATCCCGGCCCATTTTCGGCAGGGTGCGCGCGGTCTCTTTTTTTCTGTTGTTCCTCATTGTTGGCTCCACGGGTGCCTACGCGCTGACGCCGCCGCCTGTGCGCGACTTCTGGTTTGCTGAACTCAGCGGCAGCGCCGAAGCCTTTGCGGCTTACATCGAGGAATACAAAAACAACCCGAAAGCGCAGCCCCGTGTGGAAAAAGCGTTCTACCGCAAAGCCCTGAAAACAGAGGCTTTGGGCGACCTGCGCGCCTACCAGCAGGCCTACCCAAGCGGCCAATACCGCGCACAAATTGCTGAAAAAGTAAAAAACCTCGAAGTGCGCGAAGTGGAAAGCATCCGCCGCCAACCCACCGGCGTCCGCATCCGCAATTTCCTGAAAAACTACCCCGAAAGCACCCAACTGACCGCCGTCGCCGAAGCCGCCGCTTCCGACGAACAAGTGCTCCAGGACGTGCAACCCGCACTTGATGCCACGCTGGAACAAAAAGCAGAAACGGCCACTACCACCGGAGAAGTCCGGGCTTTGATGCCCGCCCTCAGAACTGCTGCCAGCGCAGCAAGCGTAGCGCGCGTGGAAAAAATTATAGCCAGGAAAACAGAGATTCGACAGGAAGTGCAGCCGCAGTTGCAGGAAATAAAAACGGCGGTGCAGGAACGGGAAAAGAAGACTAAAGACGCGGTTGTTGGGAAAATTGAAGCCCTCGTAGGCCGGCTTTCTGGGAGAGCCGGGGAGGGGCTTGACACGATCGCCGACGGCATGGTCTTTGTTAAGGGCGGCACCTTCACGATGGGCTGTTTGGATGGACGAGATAAAGACTGCTACGTTGATGAAAAACCATCGCACTCCGTTACGCTGGATGGCTTTTACATCAGCCGTACCGAAGTCACCCAAGCCCAGTGGAAGGCGGTGATGAGGAGTAATCCTTCTGAATTCAAAAATTGCCCTTCCTGCCCCGTAGAAAGTGTAAGTTGGGAGGACGTACAGGATTTTTTTAAAAAACTGAACGCCCTAAGCTCCGGGGCTAAGTACCGCCTGCCCACCGAAGCCGAGTGGGAATATGCGGCACGCGGCGGAATAAAGAGCAAAGGCTATTTGTATGCTGGCAACAACGATCTTGGGGAAGTGGCCTGGTACGGCGAGAACGCAGGCGACAAAACCCACCCGACTGGCAAAAAAAAGACCAACGAACTGGGCTTGTTCGATATGAGTGGGAATGTGTATGAGTGGTGCAGCGATTGGTCCGGCGATTATGCTTCGGCGGCTCAGAAAAACCCGACAGGCGCGAAGAGTGGCTCCCTCCGCGTCCGGCGCGGCGGGTCGTGGGCTTACGACCCGCGGGATTGCCGTGTAGCGCATCGCAGCCTCGGCACACCCGGCTACCGCTACGACGACGTTGGCTTCCGCCTGGCCAGGACCAAATAACCCTTTAGTTCTTTTACCCTTTTACCCTCTTCTGAAAAAAGGGGCGAGTTACAACATGGCTCGCCCCTTTTTTGTGTGTGAAAGCCGCACGGATATATACGTCTATATATAGCGCAGCATATATAGCGTATATATAAACGCGCAGCGCTTATGTGTTGCCGCTTTTTGTATATATCGGAAAAAGCGGCGCTATATATCCGCTCGCGCGATGGCTCCGCCTCGCGTGTTCTATTCTTCGGACGCCTGCCCGAAATGGCCTTTTGTCAGCATCAGAATTTTCAGAATTTTCAGAATTTGAGAATTTTCAGAATTAGCCGCATCCTGACGCCCGATTCTGAGAATTCTTTAATCCTGTGAATTCTGATTCAGACAATTTTCGCTGGCGACAGGGCGGTAAGTGAGTTGGTGGCTGAGCGACTTGTACTGAGCGAAGTCGAAGTAAGTCCAAGCTCCGCCCTCGCGTGTACTATTTTCCAGGCTCCTGCCTGGAACAGCTTGAAAAAAAACTCGTTACTAAAACAAAAATCGTAACTATACAGCCGCCTTCGGCAAGGGCATTTTACGTCCAAAATCGCCACCTAATCAGGTGACACAGCGTTCCACGGAGTAAAGGGAGTCTCGCGGAGGAGCTTAACTCCGCGAGACTCCCTTTACTCCGTGAGACTCCGCGCCATATTGGAGTCCTCAGAGGCTCCTTGATATTGATGGTGTTCAAAAACATCAATATAGCTGTGATTCGCATGAATCATCCCAAAATTTGTTGGAGGACAGAAATGGCCGCCGGAGGCGGCTGTATAGTTACCAAAAATCACATTTTCACTTAAAAAGCCTTATTTTTGTTTCAAATTAATTCACCTAAGAATGATCTTGCGGAGCAAAAAATAGCCTTCATTCGGGAGGTCTCCGAAATTGAAAATGAGAAAACCTTATCTGCATTAATAGCAGCGTACCTGCAAATCACGGCACCGGCAAAAGCAGACGCCAAACCCAAACCCATTCGCAAAAAATTCGATGCGGAGGCCATCCGTCATAGCCGTGGCGGGGTTGGGCACGATAAAGACAAAATTATGGGTCTTATTCGCGAGATGGATATACAGGAACCTATTGAGCAATTGCTGAGCCAATTAAGCAAATGATTTATCTTTTTGATTCAAATATCGTTCTGCACTGCGCGCGCGATGGCTCCAGCCTCGCGTGTTCTATTCTTCGGGTTCCTGCCCGACGCTCACCAAATAAAAAAAATAGAAAAAACAACGATCCCTGAAAAAGCCCGCTCACAGAATGTATCTTTGCGGCGCTTTTCACGAACAGCGCGCAAAGCCAATGAACGAACTACAATCTATGCCTGCCATATTATTATTGGAAGATGGAACGGCCTTCCACGGCAAAGCCGCCGGCAAAATCGGCACCGCCATTGGCGAAGTCTGCTTCAATACCGGCATGACCGGCTATCAGGAGATTTTTACCGACCCTTCCTATTTCGGTCAATTGCTCGTGGCCACCAACGCCCACATCGGCAATTACGGCACAAAAAACACCGAAGCGGAATCCGGCGCCATCAAAATCGCCGGGCTGATCTGTAAAAATTTCACCAACGAATATTCCCGCGCCAAAGCGGATTTGTCCATCCAGCAATACTTTGAAAACGAAGGATTGGTTGGTATTTCGGACGTGGATACCCGCGCCATTGTGCGCCATATCCGCAGCAAAGGTGCCATGAATGCCATCATTTCTTCGGAAACCACCGACCTGGACGAACTGCGTCGCCGGCTCGCTACCGCGCCGCAGATGGAGGGCCTCGAACTCGCTTCCAAAGTAAGCACGCTGGAGCCGTACCTTATCGGCAACCCCGATGCGGCGCTCAAAGTGGCGGTCCTCGACTTCGGCGTCAAGCGCAACATTCTGCAAAACTTAGCCGATCGCGGCTGCTATCTGAAAGTATTTCCGGCCAAAACCAAGATTGCCGACTTGCGCGACTGGAATCCCGACGGCTACTTCCTGTCGAATGGCCCCGGCGATCCGGCAGCGATGGGCTACGCGGTGGAAACAGCGCAAGCCATTCTGGAAGAAGACAAACCGCTGTTTGGCATCTGTCTGGGGCATCAATTGCTGGCCCTGTCGGTGGGCATCAGCACCTTCAAAATGCACCACGGCCACCGCGGCATCAACCACCCGGTGAAAAACCTGCGCACAGGCCGTAGTGAAATTACCAGCCAAAACCACGGCTTCGGCATCAACCCCGATTCGGTGGCTGCACACGCTGAAACCGTAGAAATTACACACGTTAACCTCAACGACCATTCGATAGAAGGCATTCGCCTCCGGCACAAAAAAGCGTTTTCGGTGCAATACCACCCGGAAGCGTCGCCGGGGCCACACGATGCGCGGTATTTGTTTGATGATTTTGTAGAATTGATGCAGTAGGGGGGTGACCCTCGCAGTCGCCCGAAAAAAAGGCAAAGCCTCCTAAATAGTAGACACGAGGGCCGGAGCCTCGCGCCAGCAAAAAAAAATGAACGACATAAAATACCTGAAATGAGTACGATAATTGACATTCGCTCCCGCGAAATTCTGGACTCCCGCGGCAATCCGACGGTAGAAGTAGAAGTAATGACCGAAGACGGTTCCGTAGGCCGGGCGGCGGTGCCATCTGGTGCATCCACCGGCAAACACGAAGCCGTGGAGTTGCGCGACGGCGACAAAAGCCGTTTCCTCGGCAGGGGCGTATTGGGCGCTTGCCGCAATGTGGACGAAATCCTGCACGAAGAACTCATCGGGGTGGATGTGTTCGACCAGATTTATATTGACCGGCTGATGATCGAATTGGATGGCACACCCAACAAGTCGAAACTCGGTGCCAATGCCATCCTCGGCGTTTCCATGGCGGTGGCCAAAGCTGCGGCAATCAGTCTGGAACAACCGCTCTACCGCTACATCGGCGGGGTGAACGCGCATGTACTGCCCGTGCCGATGATGAACATCCTCAACGGAGGCTCACACGCTGACAATAGCATTGATTTTCAGGAATTTATGATCATGCCTATCGGTGCCGACCTGTTTTCGGAAGCGCTGCGCATGGGCGTGGAAGTTTTTCACCACCTCAAGACTGTGTTGAAAAGCAAAGGCTACTCCACCAACGTAGGCGATGAAGGTGGCTTTGCCCCCAACATCAAATCGAACGAAGAGGCCATCGAAATCGTGCTGAAAGCCATCGAAGCGGCAGGGTACCGGCCCGGCGAAGACATCGTGATTGCCATGGACGCTGCCGTATCGGAGTTCTACGACGACGAAACCAAAATGTACCATTTCCACAAATCCACCGGCGATAAACTGACTTCTTCTCAAATGGTGGATTATTGGGTGAACTGGTGCAACAAATACCCGATCCTGTCCCTCGAAGATGCGCTGGCAGAAGACGACTGGGCCGGCTGGCAGGCGCTGACGACGAAATTGGGCGATAAAGTCCAGTTGGTGGGCGACGACTTGTTTGTCACCAATACCACCCGCCTGCAAAAAGGCATCGAAATGGGTGTGGCCAACTCGATTCTCATCAAAGTGAACCAAATCGGTACGCTGACGGAGACCATCGAAGCGGTTCGCTTAGCCACGCGCAACAGCTATACCAGCGTGATGAGCCACCGTTCGGGTGAAACAGAAGACACCACCATTGCCGACCTCGCTGTGGCGCTGAATACGGGCCAGATCAAAACCGGTTCGGCTTCGCGTTCGGACAGGATTGCAAAATACAACCAGTTGCTGCGCATCGAGGAAGAACTGGCGGATTCGGCAATCTACCCCGGCAAAGCGATTTTTGGCTTGTAAATTTTGAATACTGCCGGAATGTTTGAATTTTTGGGTTTTATTTGATTTTTTTGTAACTATTTAGCATAGAGCTGTTGGAATAAGTTTGATGATACAGGAAGCGGACTGAAGCCCGCGAAACGAAGCAGCGCACACCCTCGCCTCGTCAGCACTTCGTCTCGCGGGCTTTGTCCTGCCTAATCCATAGCCATACTTATTTCCGCTGAAAAGTGGTAAATAGCATGCTGCTGGACATTTTCAAGAATCAGAGGGAACCGAAGTAAATCAACCGAAGTAACGTTTACTAAACTTTGAAAGTTTAGTAAACGTCATGTTGACTAAACTTTCAAAGTTTAGTAAACGTCATGTTGACAAAAATATCCAGTAGTATGGGTACATAGCTATATTTTTTTACCATGACTTGTCCCGTGCAACGGGATCGTTCATATTATGTGGTAAAAAATACAAAACCAGAACCTATGCCAAATCCGCTTCAACCGCTGTTAGAGCAATTGCCCAAGCCCATGCGCAACAAGTATTTTGTCGTGCTGGCCGCTTTCTTTTTCTGGATGATCTTTTTTGACAAACAGGACATCATCACCCAATGGCGCCTGCAAAGAATGGTCAACCGGATGGAAACGGATCGGGAGTATTACTCAGTCGAAGTAAAAAAAGCGGAGTTGGAGAGCAAAGATATTCAGGAGAATCGTGAGCGCTTAGCCCGGGAACAATACTACATGAAGCGCCCGGATGAAGATGTTTTTATCATTGTAGAAGAATAGACCTGTTGCAATAATTGCTGCCGAAACAAGTCTAAAATTAAAACAACAACATGTCCGTACTTGTCAACAAGCACTCCAAAATTATCATACAGGGATTTACCGGTAAGGAAGGCACTTTTCACGCAACGCAGATGCTCGAATACGGCACCAATGTCGTAGGCGGCGTCACCCCCGGTAAAGGAGGAGCGCAACACTTAGACCGCCCGGTTTTTAACACCGTAGCCGATGCCGTCAACCAGGCCGGCGCTGATACTTCGGTCATATTCGTTCCCCCGGCATTTGCAGGCGACGCGATTATGGAAGCTGCCGACGCCGGCATCAAAGTCATTATCTGCATCACCGAAGGCATTCCGGTGCAGGACATGGTGAAAGTGAAAGAATACCTGAACAGATACGATTGCCGGCTCATCGGCCCCAATTGTCCGGGCGTCATCACGCCGGATGAGGCCAAATGCGGTATTATGCCCGGGTTTATTCACAAAAAAGGCTCCATTGGCATCGTTTCCCGCTCCGGTACCCTGACTTACGAAGCCGTGGATCAGGTCACTAAGGCCGGCATGGGACAATCCACCTGCATTGGCATTGGCGGCGACCCGATTCCGGGCACTACGACCAAAGAAGCAGTTGAGTTGCTGATGAACGACCCGGAAACGGAAGGCATCATCATGATCGGCGAAATCGGCGGTACGATGGAAGCCGAAGCGGCCTATTACATCAAAGAACACGGCACGAAACCGGTCGTTGGCTTCATTGCAGGCCAAACGGCGCCAAAAGGCCGCACGATGGGCCACGCAGGCGCCATCATCGGAGGAAAAGACGATACCGCAGAAGCCAAAATGCAGATCATGGAAGCTTGCGGCATCCATGTGGTACGCTCGCCTGCGGAGATTGGGGCAACGATGCGCAAAGTGTTAGGAAAGTAAAGGTCTGTTTTAAAATCCGATAGCTGCGTTATGCTCAGCCCAAAAATCGTCATTTATGCGAGTAAACTCCGGTTTTTGAGCCTTTGCAAGCCTTGCTTTCGACCTTTAATTCCAGACCTAAATAAATAGACACAGCTACTTGCAATGGACGTCAGCCCGGCATCTAATATCTGAGGTCTAATATCTAATTTCTAAAAGGTGGATCACGAACGCGTCATACTCAGCCACGAGCGCTTCAATCTGACCATTGAGCGGCTGTGCTGCCAATTGATCGAGACGTTTGGGCGGCTGGAAGATACCTGCATTGTAGGCATTCAGCCACGTGGGATCTGGTTGTCGGATCGCATCGTGGAGCGGTTGAAGGTGTTGGCCGGTCTCCCGGCTTTGGAATACGGAAAATTGGACATCACGTTTTACCGCGACGACTTTCGCACACGCGCCAAACCGCTCAAGGCCAGCGAAACCGTTATGAATTTCCTCATAGAAGATAAAAAAGTCCTCCTGGTAGACGATGTGTTGTTTACCGGACGGACGGTTCAGGCGGCTCTGACTGCCCTAAACCACTACGGTCGCCCCCGACACGTGGAGTTGCTGGCGCTGGTAGATCGGCGTTTCAACCGCGATTTGCCCATACAGGCAGATTTCATTGGGGTCACGGTGGATGCGCTCGATCAGGCTTATGTAAAAGTAGAATGGGCCGAACAATGCGGGGAAGACCGCGTGATTTTGTTTCCTGAAAAAACAAAAGCAGACTGAAGAGCATGAGCGGGACGCAGCAACTCAGCACGAAACACTTATTGGGCATCAAAAACCTGACCGCTGCCGATATTCGCCTCATTTTCGATACGGCGCGTGAATTTAAGGAAGTCATCAACCGACCCATTAAAAAAGTACCTTCGCTGCGCGACATTACGGTCGCGAACCTGTTTTTTGAAAGTTCCACCCGCACCCGGGTCTCTTTTGAATTGGCTGAAAAGCGCCTTTCGGCAGATACCGTCAATTTTTCCGCTTCCACTTCTTCCGTTGGCAAAGGCGAAACCCTGCTCGACACCGTCAACAACATCTTAGCCATGAAAGTGGACATGGTGGTGATGCGCCATCCCGCGCCCGGCGCACCGCATTTTCTGGCCAACCACATTTCCGCCAACATCATCAACGCCGGCGACGGCACCCACGAGCACCCCACGCAGGCCCTGCTGGATGCGTACTCGATGGAAGAATATTTTGGCGAAAGCCTCGAAGGGAAAAAAGTGGCCATTTTTGGCGATATTCTGCACTCCCGGGTTGCCCTCAGCAATATTTTTTGCCTGCAAAAACTCGGTGCGGAAGTCACTGTTTGTGGCCCGCCAACCCTCATCCCACAACACATTGGCGCGCTCGGCGTCGGTGTTTCACACGATGTGCGCAAAACCCTGCAATGGTGCGATGTGGCCAACGTACTCCGCATCCAGCTCGAACGCCAGGACATCAAATATTTTCCTTCCCTGCGCGAATACACGCTTTACTACGGCATCAACAAAGCCCTTTTAGACAGCTTGGACAAACCGGTGCTCCTCATGCACCCCGGCCCGATCAACCGCGGGGTAGAAATTGACAGCGCCGCCGCCGATTCTAACCATTCCATCATTTTGCAACAGGTGGAGAATGGGGTAGCGGTGCGCATGGCGGTGTTGTATTTGCTGGCGGGGCGGAGGTGAATGGATTTGCTGCCGGATTCAATAATTTTCTTTATTTTTGTTCAGGCGCTCGAAACGTGCGCACGTTAACCCCCCTCCTTAACCGACTGAAAATTGAATTTAATTAAGTAATGGCAAACCAAAACCCAGAACAGATAGCAAGAGATCACATTGACTCGGCACTTGTGCGGAGCGGCTGGGTTATTCAAAGCATTAAACAGATAAATTTGAATGCTGGAATTGGGGTTGCCGTAAAAGAATATTTGACCGATGTGGGCCCTGCCGACTATGTTTTATTCGTAGAAGGCAAACCTTGTGGCGTAATTGAAGCGAAGCGGGAAGAAGAAGGACATCGAATGAATGTGCACGGTAACTATTCAGCGTGTGCAGCTCGATATTTTTAGGAAAAGCTAATACGGATGCAGACAACGAAGAAGCTATTGGCAAAGCTTTTGAAGGTGCTGAAAATATGGTTATTGATAAAAGAATTAAAGATATCGCAAAAGGGGTTTTTATTAATGCTGATATTGTTGAACTCGACCAAAGCGACATGGAAGCACATCTTTTAAATGAAAGTAATAAAATTTTAGAGCCATTAGGTGTGCATTTAAACTTTATTACATTGACATTTGACCTTGATGAACAGACCAGGCAAGCCATTGATGTTACAACAGCAATGAAAATTTGTGAAAGTAAAGGTTTACAAGAAATCGGAAAACAAGTAATCATACAAAGAGCTGGTGCAACTAAGATAATAATCGAAAATAAGACACCAATTATAATGAGATCGCCAAACGAATAAAATCTGTCTCGCTGGCATAATATGTTCGTTATTAAGTATCTAAATACAATACGTAAGCTGCTCATTAGGGTCTGGAACCCGCAACGTGCCGCCAGCAAGTCTCTGCTCGTCTTCCTCCGAGACGGCAACCAAAGCGCACGAAGTCGCTGCATGGGTACGAAATACGACGATTATGGTCGCCCGACACAAAGCGGTTTTGTTTCAGGCTTCCCAACGGATCCCAATGCAAGTTTTACCTTTTCGGAATTGCTGAGCAAGACTTACTACGACGGCTATGACGGAACCACGCAAATAAGCCTCCGCCACGGCGGAAAGCACCGCCAGCACTTACGACTGGGCCGACAATAAACTGACGGAAAACCGTACCCATAATCCCGGCGCAGGCGCAATTACCGGCATCCAAACCCTGCCGGTAAAGCCATCCAAATCGAGTTTTCGCAAGCCTTGACACAAGCTCTAAACGTGACCGATGCAGCCGGGGGCTTAGTGCTGTCTCAAAACCTGGAAAGCAACCTTGTCCGCGTTTCAGTCAATACCTCCGCACAGGCGGCAGGCGCTTATCAATTCCGGATCATCGGGGAAAGCGGCACCACGGTGCGTCTGATAAGGATCCTGAAATAGGCGGCGAGCCCGTTTCCGCTTCCCGGAGCGCAGCTTTATGCTTTTGATCATTTTTTTTTCAAGGAAGTAGGAAATATTCAAAAGCTACTTCCTATCTTTGCACCCCGTAAGGATCAAACAACAAATTTTTTGTAAAAACAAAGACCAGTATGCTCATCATTGAGATTAAAGACGGCGAACCCATTGACAAAGCGCTCAAGCGCTACAAGCGTAAGTTTCAGAACTCAGGCGTGATGCGCGAATTGCGCACGCGTAAGGAATTCACCAAACCTTCTGTGCAGAAAAGACACAAGAAGCTGAAAGCCGTTTATCGCGAAAAAATCAGATTGGAAGAAGAGAATACCGAAAATTAAATTGGTCTTTTTGGGTCTCGCGCCCTGGTCTTTCATCTATATATAGCTTTTGTTGCAGCATGACAGCTGCACAGCCAAGTCCGGTAATCTGTACCGGACTTGGCTTTTTTTGTGTTGAAAAGAAAACATGGATTTTTTGAATGTAATAAAATGCTTTCTTGGTGGCTCTTGCGAGAGGTTGTTTCCCGCAAAGGCCGCAAAGGATACGCCAAGTCCGCAAAGCGGGACACCCCCTTAGCGTCCTTAGCGAGACCTTTGCGCCCTTTGCGGGAAATTTTAGACGAAAGGGTCAAGACTTGTTTTTTAGCTAACTCAAAATTGAAGCAACTAAGAAATAAACGTTCAATTTATTAATAATCAATTATTTAAAACATAAATTCAATCATATAAAATCTCAAAAAACAGTTCCACGCCTGCATTAAGCCCATAAAGTCCACCCCTGATTTTTTTACCCCCCTGCTCCATTTGCACCCCAAAACCCATGCCTGCCAGGCGAAGAAAGCTAACTTTATCTCTTGCGCAATCCGGCGCCCCATTCAGTCCAAACAAAGCGAATCAAACTATGGCATCACAGGAAATGGTATTGGCCACCGCAATCCTAATATTGGTTTATGCTGCGGTCATTTTGTATTTCGTGTACCGTGGTGCGCGCAAAAACCGCTCGATGGCCGATTATGCGCTGGGCAGCGTTCAGTTTTCACCGGTCACGGTAGGGTTGTCTTTGGCGGCTTCGATTACCAGTGCGGCCACCTTCATCATCAACCCCGGGTTCATTGCCCTGTATGGGGTGAGCGGGATTTTAGCTATGGGGATTGTGCTGCCTTTGGGGTTATTCATCTCGTTGGTCATCCTCACCAAAAGTTTTCGCAAACACGGCGCATCGGTCAAGGCCCTCACGATGGCTCAATGGATCGGCAAGCGTTATGGTAGCCCGGGCTTTTCGCTCTATATGGCCTTTTTATCTTTGCTGCTCATCACCTTTATTGTGCTGATTTGTGTAGGCATGACCAAGGTTTTGGCCAGCGCGCTTAATGTGCAGGAGCTATATGTGCTGATCGGGATCGTCATTTTCGTGTTTGGATATATGATGTTCGGCGGTGCCAACTCGATGGTCTACACCAATACGATTCAGGCGGTATTGATGATTATCGTGGCCTTTATCCTGTTGGGGTCGGGCTACGAACATTTCAGCCAGGGCGTTCACGGCTTTATAGATAAACTCAACGCCATTGATCCGGCGCTGACCCAGGCTACCAACCCCGCCAGTTTTTTATTCCGCGATTTTTTTGAAGTCATTTTTTGCAATTTCATTGTAGGCATAGCGATCGTTTGCCAGCCGCACATCATCACCAAATCCCTGTTGCTGACGGAAGAACGCGATGTAAATAAATACCTCATAACGGCCATTCTCGTGGAAACCCTCTTCTTCCTGGTAGTGATTGCCGGCCTTTATGCCCGGCTTAGTTTCCCCGATTTGAAAGCCAATGGTGCTGTGCTTCCGGTAGACGGGATCATTCCGGCGTATGTGGTGCAGGAATTCCCGGTTTATGTCGGGCTGCTGGTGATCCTGGGATTGCTTTCCGCCGGACTTTCCACGTTGGAGGGCCTGATTCAGTCGGTCTCCACCACCATTACTTCCGACATCATCGAACCGCTGTTTGGCAAACATTACGGTGAAGGCGAAGCGCGGGGCAAGCGGTTGATTTTCACCAACAGAGCCGTCATCATTGCTTTGGGGGGCATTGCGATTTTGCTATCGTGGTACCAGTTGATCAGCCCCAGCCTAAGCGTCGGCATTTTTGCCCAAAATGGCGTTTATGCCTATTTCTCTGCAGCATTCGTTCCGGTTTTGTTTGGCATTTTCGTCAAAGAAGCGCCGCGTGCTGCCCCTGTGTTGGCTTCCGTGACAGCCATTGTCGTCCATTTTTCCATTTATTACGGCGGACTTACGGCGTATATGAAAGAACCGGTTCGCAACCCGGCTATCGCTGCGGCATTGGCTATTTTGGCGTCGGTGCTGGTTGGGTTGCTGGTGCTTGGCTGGTATCGAATGAAAAAAACGCCGGGAACAAAAAGCCTGCTCCTGTTGCCAATTTTTGCTTTGTTTGGAACTGCTGCGTTCGCCGCACCTACCCAAAACAATGTTGACCGTCAACTCAATCCAATCATGACAACCGATTCCCTCACCAAGTTTGTGAAACTATCGAACGGCATCGAAATTGCCTACACCGAAGCCGGTGCCGGCAGCAAAACCCTGTTGTTTATTCATGGCTTAGGCAGCAACAAAAAAAGCTGGCAAAAAAACATCGCTGCGTTGAAAAACCAATACCGCTGCATTGCGCTCGACTTGCCGGGCTACGAGGAATCCTCGAAAGGCGCTTATCCATTTTCGATGCAGTTTTTTGCAGAAACGGTCATCGAATTCATCCGCCACCTGAAATTAGAACGCGTAACGCTGGTGGGGCACTCGATGGGCGGACAGGTTTCCACAACCCTGGCGCTGACGCAGCCCAGCCTGACCGAAAAGCTGATCCTGATCGCTCCGGCAGGGTTTGAAACGTTTACAGAAGCGGAAACAAACTGGTTCAAAGCCATTTATACTCCCGCTGTCGTAAAAGGAACCTCAGTAGAACAAATCCGCAAAAATTTTGAAATCAACTTTTTTGCCTTTCCGCAAGATGCGGAATTCATGATCGAAAACCGCCTTAAACTGCGGGATACACCGGACGCTTACGACTATTACTGCAATATGATTCCGCAAAACGTGCTGGCCATGCTCAATGAGCCGGTATACGAACGCCTGCAAAACATCAAGGTACCGACCCTCATCATTTTTGGTGCCAACGACCAACTCATTCCCAATCAATTGCTCCACAAAGGGCTGACCGTGTTTGAAGTTGCCCGCAAAGGGCATTTTAAAATCCTCGGAAGCAAGCTCGCTTTCCTGCCCAACAGCGGCCATTTTGTGCAGTGGGAGCAGGCGGGCGCAGCAAATGAGGTGATTGCATTATTCGTGGAATAGTTTGCCGATTTTGTCAAAAAAGCCCGTTTTTACCCACCAATCGAAGCTTATTACCCCATCTTTGTTTATAATCACTTCTTGTAACAAGAACACTAATGTTTATGAACAAAGCCCCGCTATTGCGCAGTTGTTGCCTTGTCGTTTTGTGCGCGCTCCTTCAACAGGTACTTCCGGCTCAGGTCACACAAGACAGCATTCCGCCAACTACTGATGCACTTATCTCCATAGACGACGCGGTAGTGAACGGCGATTACCGGGGCATCAGTCTGGTGGATTTGCTCTCCATCTGGCAGGAGCGCTTCGGGGTGAAGTTTTATTTTGACCCTGAAATTGTGCCCCAATACAAAGTCTACATCCAGTTCAAAGACGACCGGTTTTATCCTGCTTTGCGCAAAGCCTTGGATGGCAACAACCTGGCATTTAGTTTATTAAGCAAAACAACAATCGTCATTGCGCCCCGGCAAAGCCTGAATAAAGAATACGCCATAAAAATAGCGGCTGAGTGGGAAGCCGGACGCTACACCTGGCCCGATCGAAACCTTGCCACAGAAATGTCACTGAGTTTTGGTTCAACCTCTGCTTCGGCACTGGATGCGAAAGCATACCGTTTTCGTGGGAAACTCTACGACGAACAAACCGAAGAAGCCATTATTGGTGCCACACTTTTGGTGCAGGCCTTAGCGCGCGGCGCGGCTACCGATGCAGATGGCCGTTTCGACTTATCCCTGCCGCCCGGCAAACATCAGGTTTTGGTACAATCGGTGGGTTACCGCAACCTGACCATTAACTTAGAAATCTTCAAAGACGGGCAGGCAGACATCGCGCTGGCGCAATTTGCAATGAGCCTGGATGAAGTCATCGTCAGCGCAAAATACGCGGATGCCAATGTGCGCAACACCCAGATTGGCGTGGAAAACCTGAGTGTAAAAACCATCCGCGAACTGCCGTCCCTCCTGGGCGAACCAGATTTGATCAAGGGTCTTGAAACCTTAGCCGGCGTGACTACCGTGGGCGAAGGCGCGGCAGGCTTCAATGTGCGCGGCGGAAATATTGATCAGAACCTGGTGCTACAGGACGGCGCGCCTTTCTACAATACGGCGCACGCGCTGGGCTTTTATTCCGTGTTCAATACCGACATCATCAGCAATGTTTCCCTCTACAAAGGCGCTATTCCGGCGCAGTATGGCGGACGCACCTCCAGTGTGCTCGATGTGCAATTGCGCGAAGGCAATTTCCAGGAAGTCCACGGCTCCGGCGGCATTGGCCTTGCGTACAGCCGGCTGAGCATCGAAGGGCCGCTCTGGCGCAACCGCGTTTCTGGCATTGCCGCTATACGCGCTTCTTACTCCAACTGGATGCTGAAGGTGGTGCGGGAGTACGAAATCAGAAACAGCGCCATTAATTTTTACGATTTCACAGCAAAACTCACTTTTAAGCTCACTGATCGCCAAACGCTTACGTTAACCGGATTCCAAAGCAGCGACTACTTTCGCTATTCCAAAGAATTCGGGTACGAGTGGAAAAACCAAAATGCCTCTTTGGGCTGGAACGTTATTTTTTCAGACCGGTTTTCGGCTGCTTTGCGGGCTGTTGTGGGCAAATACACCAGCAGTTTGTTTGAAGAAGCTGCGACCAATGGCTCGCGGCTTGGAAACGGGTTGACGAATATTTCCCTGAAGCAAAGCGTTTTTTTTCAGGCGAATGCCGACTGGGAGTGGATGGCCGGTGTGGAAGCGACGCGATACCTGCCCCGGGATGAACGCTTAGAAGCGTATGGCGAAAGCTCGACCGTGGCACCGATGTCGCTTCCTAAAGATCGGGGCGACGAATGGGGGGCATTTTTGCAAACAGAAGGTAAAATTTCGGAGCGGTTGTTCTTTTCTGCCGGCCTTCGTTATTCGGGCTTTATACAACGTGGCCCGCGTTCGGTTTATACCTATCAGGAAGGGGTACCCAAAGAGATCAGTACCATCATTGGCGTCACCGATTATGATAAAAACGAAGCCATTCAAAGCTACAGCGGCCTGGAACCGCGCTTTTCCATCAAATGGCAATTGAGTCCCGAACGTTCGATCAAAGCAGGTTACAACCTCATGCGGCAATACATCCACCTCATTTCCAATACCGCTGCCGCTACCCCCGTTGACCTTTGGCAGGTGAGCAACACGCACATCCGCCCACAATTAGCCCATGTGTATTCGCTTGGCTATTTCCATAATTTTCAAAAAAACCTGTGGCAGTTATCTGCCGAAGTTTATTACAAAGACTTAGATGGGATTGTCGCTTACAAAGAGATTCCCCGGCTGCTGATCAATGAATATTTAGAAACCGAGTTACTCAGTGCTGTTGGCAAAGCTTATGGCGCGGAGTTCTCGATTAAAAAAACATCAGGCCGTTGGAGTGGGCAGTTTTCTTACGCGTGGTCGCGGAGCCTGTTGCAAACCCATGACGCTCTTCCCACGGAAACCGTCAACGGCGGTGCCTGGTTTCCTTCCAATTTCGATCAGCCCCACCAAGTTAACCTGACGCTGAAAAGGCAGGTCAATCCGGTTCATGCGTTCACCGTCAATTTTACCTATCGAACCGGCCGGCCATTTACGACCGCTGAAGCCGGATACAGTGTCGGCGGGGTGGTCATTTCTCACTATTCGCTGCGAAATGAAGGGCGAATTCCGGACTACCACCGCTTAGACATCAGCTATACGGTGGATAAAACAGCAGCCAAAGAAAAAGGCTATCGCAGCAATTTTACGTTTTCAATTTATAACCTCTATGCCCGCAGCAATGCCTTTTCAGTTTTTTATAAACGCAATGTTTTCAACCAGCAACAAGTTTACCGGCTGGCAGTGATTGGTACGGCTTTACCTGCGATATCGTATAATTTTATCTTTTAAAGTGCGACAGCCAGCGGCCCACTGAAAAACTGCCTATTAAATAAATAAACGGATTCAAGATGTATACTTACAAATATTCAATCGTTGCAATGCTGCTGGCAAGTGGCATCTTCCTCCAATCCTGCGTGGATGCTTTAGAGTTTAGTCCCACGGAAGGGGAAAAGCTATTGGTGGTGGATGGGAAACTGACAACGTCGGGCGAAGATCAGTTCGTGCGTTTATCGCAGACTGCTGCGGTAGGCCGGAGCGATAATTTTCCGCCTGTGATTGGTGCCAACGTCACCCTCCGCGATGATTTAGGCAATTTCGTGAATTATGAAGAAATCCAACCCGGAAGCTACCAGCTTAGCGGCAGCGCCATCCAGGGTGCTTCGGGTAGAACTTATACCCTGCGCATCGAAGCAGCCGGAAAAGTTTATGAATCGAAACCCGAAATCATGCCTCAAAGCATAGAAGCGGACAGCAGCTTTTTTACCATTGCCAACCAGAAGTTTGTTTACGTAAACACCAGCGTTAAAATCCCCACTGATTTGGTTCAGGGGCCGTTCCTCAAGTGGCGCATTGACAATGTGTATCAGGTGAACGAGGTTTATTGCGGGCCTTTCGATCCGACCAATACTTGTTATATAAAGCAGACATTCGGCAATCAATTGTTGCCGATACTCGACGGCAGCCTGCTCGCCCGGGGGGAAACAGCCAAGCCTTTTGTTGCGGTAAAAGAAGCGGATATTACCTTCGGTGAAGTCGTTTATTTCAATCTGTACATGGAAACCCTCACGCCCGACGCTTTCAAATACTGGAATAAAGTATCCTTGCTGTTGACCCAAAGCGGCAGTATTTTTGATGCTCCTCCCGGCGCGATCCGGGGGAATATCACGAACATCAACGACCCGAATGAATTTGTGCTGGGCTATTTTTATGCCGCACCGGAAGACACGACCCACGTGAAAGTCCTCGCTTCTGATTTTTTGCCGTACACGATCAATCCTTATTGCGGGGTAGCGGGTTTTCCGCCTTTTCCTTTCCCGCCGGAGTGTTGCACTTGTACACTGATTTCGAATTCGACGCTGGTGAAGCCGGATTATTGGGAGTAAAAAGGGGTCTGTCTTTATGATCCGATTGCTGGGGCAAGTGACGCCCTCACTAAGGAGTTTTTTTAAACTCCAACCCGTCAAACTCCAGTTTTTCAACGCTTCCCGTAGTATTCAGGGTGAACTGCGCAGTCGCATTGCCATACCAGGCTTTTTCATAAGGGCCGTAGAAGGTATCGTAATGCCAGTGCTCCAGCGTGGCTTTTACGAAATTATTGACGTTGAAAACGAGTTGGTTGTCTGAAATTGAAACCTGGATTTCCCCGTTAAGCGGGTCGGTATATTTGCCGGTATAGGCTTCCAGGGGCAGGGAAGACCGGGTATTCACCACGCGTTTTGCTTTAAAATCTTTTTCGGCTTTGTCTCCTTGCTCGCGAAGGCCGTCATAGAGTTTCAGGAACTCGGCGCTCCAGTCGCGGTTGCCGCCCAAGGCAAAAAGGTCGAATGCTTTGTACATCAGCGCGTGGCGAACTTCCGCGTGATCTAAATTTCCGAAGACATAAATTCCGATTTGTTCTTCCGGCATTTGCCCGTGAATGGCAATGGCACCCGCCAAGCTTCCAGTGTGGAAATTTACTTTTTTGCCTTTGTAGTCGTGCTGAAACCACCCCAGGCCATAAGTCGTCCAATTGGGTTTGGTGAGTTGTTGGGTGGGATAAAACTGATTGGCCGGAACAAGGGTTTGCGGTTTGAAGAGTTCCTGAAAAGTGGCGGCCTGAAGCAGGCGGCCACCTTCGTATTTACTGCTGTCGAGCATGCACAATACCCATTTGCCCATGTCCCCGATGGAAGACCACACCGAACCGGCAGGCCCAATCTGGTCGGCACTGGTGTTTTCGATGACTTCAATTTTGCCGTTTACCAGGTAGTGCGGGCTGGTTTGGTTGGGATCGTCTGCAGCCGCTTCCCGCGTGGGCCGGGTACGGGTCATTTTCAGCGGCTCAAAAATGCGTTGGCGGATGAAATCTGCCCAGGGTTTGCCGCTCGCTTTTTCAATCACCTGGCCAGCTGCGAGGTAAAAAACGTTTTGATAAACGAAGCTGGAACGCAGAGAGTAGGAGGGTTTCACGAACCGCATTTTTTGGAGCACCTCGTCGGAAGAAATGTTCATTCCTGCCCAGAGGAAGTCTGAATTCCCAACCCCACTGTTGTGGATGAATAGGTCTCTGACCTTTAATTCGCGCGTCACAAAAGGATCATACAACTGAAAACCAGACAGGTAATTGATTACCGGATCATCCCACTTTATTTTGCCTTCATCCACCAAGATACCCATGCAAACCGCCGTCATCGCTTTGGTGGTGGAAGCGCAGGAGAACAGGGTTTGGGTGTCCACCGGATCCGGTTTTCCGAGTTCTTTTAGGCCGTAGCCTTTTGTAAAAATGATCTGGTTGTCTTTGACCACCGCAACGGCCAGCCCCGGCGTTCTCCAGGCTTGGCGGGCTTGTTCCACATAAGCGTCGAATGCTTTGATTTGTTTGGCATAACCTGTGAGGGGGGCTTTTTGCGCAAAGCTGATTGTTGTTGCCAGACATAACAGGAAAGAAAGAAGGCTTTTCATAGAATTGATTTTTAGGTAAATTCAGGAAATAGCCCGGTCAACCCCTCCTCGGTGGCCTTGCAAACGCCCCGTTCTGTTATCAGTCCGGTCACCAACCTCGCAGGAGTCACATCGAAGCCATAATTGGCCGCTGGGCTACCCGGCGGCGTCAGCAACACCTGTATAAGTTCGCCGTTTTTCCAGCCCTGAATATACTGAACTTCCGTAGCACTGCGCTCTTCGATGGGGATTTCTGCGACGCCGTCGCGCATGTTCCAGTCAATGGTGGAAGAAGGCAGCGCCACATAAAAAGGCACTGCGTTATCTTTTGCGGCAAGCGCCTTGAGGTAAGTGCCGATTTTATTGGCCACATCGCCGCAGCGCGTGGTTCGGTCGGTGCCGGTAATGACGAGATCCACCATACCGTGCTGCATCAGGTGGCCGCCCGCGTTGTCAGTGATGACGGTATGTGGCACACCGTGTTGCAGCAACTCGAAAGCGGTGAGGCGCGCGCCCTGGTTGAGCGGACGGGTTTCGTCCACCCAAACGTGTACGGGAATGCCTTTGTCGAAAGCGGCATAAATCGGCGCAGTGGCCGTGCCGTAATCCACGCAGGCCAGCCACCCCGCGTTGCAGTGGGTAAGGATGTTAACGGGTTGTCCGCCTTTGGCCGCGCTGATGGCTTCGAGCAGTGGCAGACCGTGTTCGCCGATCATGCGGCATTGTTCAGCGCTTTCGTCGGCGATGAACTGCGCGGTTTGACGGGTCTGCGCGATTTTGTTTTCGCGGCCTTCTACTTTGTCCAATTCCCGGAGCATCAATTGCAGCGCCCGGGACAAATCCACAGCGGTCGGGCGCGTCGCATTCAGGTATTCCGCTGCTTGACGAACATGCGCTTCTAATCCATCCCCATCCGGCGCTTCCCGCACGGCAAAATACATCCCCCAGGCTGCTGTGGCGCCAATGAGTGGGGCACCGCGCACGTGCATGTCGCGGATGGCGCGGGCGCAATCTTCCATTGTGCGCAGATTCATGATCTCGATTTCGTGCGGAAAGCGGCACTGGTCGAAGATTTGGACGAGGCCAGACGTGGCGTCCTGGAGCCAGATGGAGCGGTAGTGGTGGTGGTTGATTTTCATAGGATCTGGTTGATTTCTACTGAGTAGATAATTTAAAAACAGCATAAAACCAATCTAAGAAAAGCTTTATAGAACTAGCGTTCAAATTGAAATAACCGGCATTAATTGCCTGCCCAAATGGTTTACCAGGATCGCGTTTCCAGGCTAACCAAGTATGCAAGTTTGCTTTTCCGATTTTTGTGGGACGAAGTTCATTGAAGGATTCATTGACGAGTTCCCCTTTCAAGAACAGCGTTTGCACACCTAAAAGCAAGAACCCCTCGTATGGAAGCCCGTCTGGCTTCAGGCTCCTGGTCATTCGCATCAACAATAATTCCAATATTAGTTAGGTTGGCATTATCCAAGGAATCTCGGAGGGCTTCAAGCGCTCTATCGTATCCACCTGCTGACTTCACAAATTCTTGTTGAAACTTGGAAGGGGATTCATACCCTACTGGTAGCGGAAGCCCCTTCTTTTGGCAGAGTACAGCCAAAGCAATGGCATCATTCCCTTCTACGATAAGTCGTTGTGCCATATCACCGCGTTTCGAGTTCAAGCTCCAACGCAGATTCTAATCTGGATAGATCATACGCAATTACTTCTATCTGCTCGGTTTTCCTGTTTTGCTGGAGCCTGAAGAATGCGCCTGCTCCGCCGTTATCTGCCTGCTCCATCGCGTAAGTGAACGCTTTCACGGTATTTTCACTATGCGTTGTGACAAAGACCTGGATGTTCCATTTTTTGGCATACTCGAAGATTTTGAGCCATAAACCTTCTTGTACGGTGTGGTGCAGACCGGCTTCTATTTCATCTATCAGCAACATTTTATCTTTGGCACTGACTAAAGCGATGGCCATCAGCAGCATTCTTTGAGCGCCGTCACCCAGGTTTTTGAGTGGGATAGGGGCTTTTTCGCTGGCTAAACGCACAATTGTGCGACTTTCTTTAACATCTAAGCGAATGAGGTCGGGAAGTATGGTTTCACGCAGGATGTGAACTACGTCATCCTCTTTTTCAGTAAGGGCTATTTTATCCCATAATTGATCCAGAGGGAAAAAAGCTTCTCCCCCAAAGGGTATGTATATCGCAGCGTCATTCGGATGATCAATGGTTGCGTTAAGATCAAGGGTATTAGGTACTGGTTGTCCATGTACCAATAAGGCAAAGTGCGAACGCTGTTCTCTGATTAGCTTTCTGGAAATGCTAATTGTTCCGATTTTGGCTTCCAACGGCTGTTCATATCCTTGCGAAGCCAAAGCCGGGCGATAAAACAGCGACTCATAAGATTCTGGCCATCCCGGTGTAAATTGTCCGCGTGTAGCGATAATATGATTAATCACCGTGCTATCACCCCGGACTGCCCAAATGCGAAGGGCTTCCAAAAGGGCTAATTTGCCGCTATTGTTTTTACCGGCAAACAGATTAACTTGCTTTAATCCGTTCAGATCAAGGCTTTTAAAAAGTCGAAAATTTTCCAGATGGAGTTCATTCAGCATAAGCAATAATTTCTTAGCCCGGAGGTAAAATTACTACTTTTCCCGTTATTCCATATAAAACGTCTCCTCCGCCGGCCTCAGCGCCCGTTTCAACCACAACGGTCTCCTCAACCCATTCGGGCCTGGCGCAGGTCTTGCCAGTTCTAACCATTTTTTATACACCTCGAACGACTTTTTCGTATCCACAAAAATATCGCCGTAGGCATCGCCAGGAAGGGCTTTTTCCAAACGCACTTTCTGATGCCAGCAGTGCATGCCGCTGATGGGGTCGGGGTGAACCGGGAAGGTAATGTTCTGATGCACGCCGCCGTCGCTCCAGAAAATGCGGGCGCTGTCGGCGTCTTTGCTCTCAAAGGGTTGAATGTCAGCGATGGTTTTCATGCTCCATCCGCCCTGGCCGTCGGTGTCTATTTTTACGGTATTGGTGGCCCAGCGGTTGGCGGGCACATCCTGCGGCCGCCGCCAGCGACCCAAGTGGTGCGAACAGGCCACCACGCCGGGTTTCATGCCTTCGGTGACCCAGACCTTGTCTACAAAATAGCCGATTTCCGTATTGATGCGCAGCAAGTCGCCCGTGTCTACACCAAGCGCCTGAGCGTCTTCCGGGTGGATCCAGATCGGGTTGCGGTTGGAAATTTCGTACAACCACTTGGCATTGCCGGAGCGGGAGTGGATCAGCGTGGGCAGGCGGAAGGTCGGCACCAAAGGGTATTCGCCTTTAGACCGATCCATTTCTTCCTCGTGAATATGGCTTTTGATGTAGGTGGGAATGGTGTATTCGGGCCACTTCCAGTCTATCATGGTTTGCGAAAAGAACTCGTTTTTGCCGGAAGGCGTCGGGAAGCCCTCCACTGGTTTGCCCTGGTGCATGACGCCAATCGTTTTGCCTTTTTTGCGAACCCTGCCATCTTCTATGGCTGCGCCTTCGAGTTCTTTTTCGGACAACTCGCGCAGGTTTTGGGTGTAAACGGATTCTTCCACCAAAAAAGCGCCGTATTTGCGCATGTAATCCAGCGCAGTCAGGCCTTCTTTGGCCGCTGTTTCAGGCAGCCCTTTTGTATTTTCAAAAATAAACTGGTAGTATTCGTCCACGGTCACTTTTTCTCCGGGGCGATAAGGTGAGATAAAGTGCTCGCGGATGCCCAGGGAACCGTCGGGGTCAATGCGCCACGACAATTCGATCCAGAATTCGTCTTCCTCCCACACTTCGCCGGGGTTGACTTCGTAGGTAAATTCGATTTTTCTGCCATCGCGGCGCGCTTTTTCGCGCAACACCGGCTGTCGGAAAGCAATCCAGACGCCCGCATGGGTTTCGTAGGTATTCAGGTCGTGACGCTCGGAAGCTAAGCCCACAGGGAGCACATAATCAGCAAAATAAGCCGTTTCACTCCAGGTAGGTGTCAGCGCGATGTGTTGTCCGAACATGGATTCATCCGAAAAAGCTTCCATCCAGGAAAAGCCGTCGGGATAAGTCCACACCGGGTTAAATACCCTCGAAAAATAAACATCCATTTTGCCGCGGCCTTCTTTAAGGAAATGGGGCAACAGGAAGGACATTTCAAAAAATGCCAGCGGGTATTCTTTCGGAAAATGCAGTTCGTTCCAAAATTTTTGTGCAGGTGGATGGTCGAAAAACTTGGGGTGGTATTTGTTCCAGGTATTGGGCGATGTGCCGCCTTCCGTGCCCACCGAACCGGTCAACACGTTGAGGAAATGCAAACAACGCGCCACCGCCCAGCCGCCAAGGTTGCCGCTGCCGGCAGAACGCCAGTTGTGCGAAGCAAAGCGCGTGCCTGCTTCGCCAATGACTTTGGCGACCTCGCGAATCATGGAGGCTGTTGCCCCGCTTTCCGCTTCAGCATATTCGGGGGTGTATTCGGCGTATACTTCTTTCAGCACTTCGATGAAGGTTTCAAATGTGCAGGGGCGATCGGGATAAACGGCTTTCAGGTATTCATCCCAATTGACCCAATTTTCAACATAATCGCGGTTGTACCAGCCGTTGTTGATGATTTCGCGGGCGATGGCCAGCAACAGCGCAGCTTCCGAGCCGGGGTAAGTCGGCATCCAGTAGTCGGCCATGCTGGCGGTATTGGAGAGGCGCGGATCCAGTACGATGAGTTTGGCACCTTTCATTTTGCCTTCGATGATGCGCTGCGCGTGGGGATTGAAATAATGGCCGCTTTCCAAATGCGCTGAAATTAGCATGATGGCTTTTGCGTTGGCGTGGTCGGGCGAAGGGCGGTCGTGGCCGTACCAGAGCGCGTAGCCGAAGCGGGCACCCGAAGAGCAAATATTGGTATGGCTGTTGTGGCCGTCTACGCCCCAGGCCTGCAGTACGCGATCCATATAGCCTTCGTGGCCGGGCCGCCCGACGTGGTAAGCGACTTCGTTGTTGCGTCCCTCCTGCAAGGCTTTGCGGATGCGTGCAGAGATGTCGTTGAGCGCTTCGTCCCAGGAGACCCGATCCCATTGGCCCGCGCCGCGTTTGCCATTCCGCTTGAGCGGATAAAGGATGCGGTCGGGGTCGGTAATTTGGTTAATGGTAGCGGGGCCTTTGGCGCAGTTGCGGCCCCGGCTGCCGGGGTGCCACGGGTTGCCTTCAAACTTCCGAACCTCGTTGGTTTCTTTGTCAATATAAGCCAGCAGGCCGCAGGCGCTTTCGCAATTGAAGCAGGTCGTTGGCACAATGGAGTAGTGTTTGGCTACTTTTCTGGGCCAGGCTTTGGCTTCGTATTCCTTCCAGTCGTCCCACTGATCGGGCGGCGGAAACTGCGTCAGATCGCCCGGTTCCGTGAGTCGGTTGACCTCATCTGCCGGAGCGGTCTCCTTGTGCAAATTGGGGATCAGGCCGATTTTTTCGGCGAAGGATTCGATGAAAGATGGTTTATGTTTGTTGTTTGCCATGATGCGAACTTTGCTGTAAAATGAATGATCACTTGCGCCAAAGCGCTAATCAAATTATCTTTGCACAGTTTTAGAAACTTAATTTAAATAGGATGTCAATGGTCACCACCAAGTTGAATCCAATTCAATAAGAATTGCTCAAAGTGTACTCCTTCCAACATTCGGAAGAGGATCTTTTGGCGATAAAAAAGCTTTTGGCAGAATATTTTGCCAAAAAGTTAGTCAACGAGGTTGATGAAGCAGTGAAACGCAACAATATTACAGACGAAGACTTAGATCGCTGGTTAAATGAAGAGTAAGCTCAAAATCGTACTCAACACGAACGTATTCCTTGTCTCTTTAGCATCTGGTTACAAGCTTCACTGGATATTTACATCGCTTATTGATGGTGCCTTCGACATTTGCATTAGCAATGAAATACTTACTGAATATCAGGAGGTCATAAGTAAAAGATACGGGTTAGAAAAAACCGCATCTCTACTTTAGATTTTCTTCTCCTTTTACCCAATGTCAAATTTACTGATCCATTTTTCAATTGGAACCTGATCGAACAAGATAAAGACGATAATAAATTTGTAGACTGTGCTGTTGCTGCAAGTGCTGATTTTATCGTCTCTAATGACCGATACTTCAATGTACTGAAGGCTGTTCCATTTCCCTC
>Ga0163149_10001316_pt1 | contig 32118 bp, 36 predicted proteins | sample OliLakLV19MP5G1_FD_148604 | JGI IMG/M metagenome (GOLD analysis project Ga0163149, IMG submission 148604) | Freshwater microbial mat bacterial communities from Lake Vanda, McMurdo Dry Valleys, Antarctica - Oligotrophic Lake LV.19.MP5.G1 | ecosystem: Environmental > Aquatic > Freshwater > Lake >... | reverse complement strand
ATTTTACGCCAGCGCCAATTTAAAAAAATCGGGGAATATTTGTTATTCGGATTTTCTTAGAGCCTTCCCCGCAAAAAAAATATAGCGCCTAACGTTGACGGCTTGCTGCTGTGCTGCTATTCATTGCTCGTCCAGCCCGGAGCCGCAGCCGATTTAAAAAACTAATGATGAAGTTAATAACTAAAAGCTGAAAATTGAACGTCCAGCCGAAACTGAAGCTGATAGCGATTTGCAGCCGATTGTTACTACGTTCGCCAGCATAGAAGCAAACCGATTGTTGGCTGTAGCCTTGCTTCGTCATGGATACTAATATCAATTCTCGATGTCATGGTAAAGTAAAGGTCTCGGCGGGATAAATCCGTTTTGTTTATACTTAAATTTATCTTGTCTAAAATCCGTTCTACCATTCATTAAAGTGTCAATGATATTTTTAGAAGTAACAAAAATCTGAATGTCACTAAGTGGATGTGAGTTCAAAAAATATCCAGCAATATTTTCAAAGTCAATAGTTGTTTGGGGTCGAATGAAAACTTTGAAATGCGAACTGTCAATCCACAGAATGTTTGTTGTGTCCTTAAAGAAACGTCTATGTCTATTTTTAAAATCTACTATCATATTTGCTGTTGAAATTGACGAAGGAAGTGTCTTGCGATAATTTGGTTCCCTAATATAAACGTCAACGGTCGCAGTATCGTTTGTCATATTTCTGATGTAAGCCCAAAAATGCAATGAACATGAACTTAATAACATTGTCAACGCTAAAGATATGAAAAGGAGTTTGTGTCGCATGAAGTGTCAAAAGGTTACAGCCAACGTGTGTATTGTCGAATATACGAACCTTTTATTTTTTTACACCTCAAATATTGTTTCTTTGATTTTCAGTGGTTTAGACTGGTTTATGCAAGATTTTGATGGGTTATAATCAGTTGCGACAATACACCCGGCAATTCTATGAAATGCCAATAAAAAACACTTGCTGCCATACGGGTAAACGGGCTGGTTTACTTCTTCTCATAATTTATGATCACTACTAAATCTTCCTTCCCCGTTTGTGTTAATCTATGCGAACTGCCGGTGAATGTAAGAATAGCATCGCCGTTTGTAACGGCAAATGTTTCGCCATTCATGGCCATTTCACCAGTGCCGCTGGCGATATAATAGATCTCTTCTTCTTTTTGCAAATGATAACCAATGGCAGAGCCGGGATGTAATATTCTTTTGCGAAAGACCAGTTTGCTGTCTTTGGCCTTGCTAAAAAAATGATGCGCAATGCTGGTTCCGCCACCATCGTGTGGCCCGGGTTGCCGGACCGCTATTTCTTTTTCATGCTCCAGGATATAACCCGCAGACTCCTGCCCGGCAAAGGCAGTGGATACCATTAAGCCGGCTGTAAACAATAGTACAGCGCCGACGAGAGTGGCCAATCTTTTTTTCAAGGCAAAAATTTACTTCCTTATAAATACCGTGTGCAGTAATTTTTATCCTTCTACTCTTTTGATATCTGCTCCTAATTTTCTCAATCGCCCGTCAATATCCTGGTAACCCCGGTCGATCTGTTCAATATTCTGGATGGTACTTTTTCCTTCTGCACTCAGCGCTGCAATGAGCAGGGCCACACCCGCCCGTATATCCGGACTACTCATGGTTATTCCTCTCAGCATCTGTTCTCTTTCCAGACCAATTACTACGGCACGGTGCGGATCGCAGAGAACGATCCTCGCTCCCATATCAATCAGTTTATCGACAAAGAATAAACGGCTCTCAAACATTTTCTGGTGGATCAGTACCGATCCTTTGGCTTGCGTGGCGGTCACTAATACAATACTTAACAGGTCGGGGGTAAAACCCGGCCAGGGATGATCATAGATCGTCATCACGGAGCCATCAAGAAAGGTTTGTATTTCATAACTCTCCTGCGCCGGTACATGGATATCATCACCATTAAAATTCATTTTTATACCCAGCTGCTGAAATTTTTCAGGAATAATGCCAAGGTGTTCGATGCCTGCCTGCTTAATGGTAATATCGCTTTGCGTCATGGCTGCCAGTCCGATAAAGGATCCGACTTCGATCATATCCGGCAGCATACGGTGCTCGGTTCCGCCGAGGTAGTCCACACCTTCTATCGTCAGCATATTACTGCCGATACCGCTGATCTTTGCCCCCATTCTATTCATCATCCGGCAGAGTTGCTGTATATAAGGTTCGCAGGCCGCATTATATATAGTAGTTGTTCCTTTTGCCATCGAGGCAGCCATCACAATATTCGCCGTGCCGGTAACAGATGGCTCATCCAATAACATCGCTTGTCCCTGCAGGTTAGGGGCATCGAGATAAAAGAAGCCATCATCGTGATAGGTAAAAGTCGCACCCAGTTTTTCAAACCCGATGATATGCGTATCCAAACGCCGCCGGCCGATCTTATCGCCACCAGGTTTGGGTATAAATGCTTTTTTAAAACGGGCCAGCATCGGGCCGGCCAGCATCACAGAGCCCCTCAGCTTTCCGCTTTTCTTTTTATAAGCTTCGCTGTGCAGGTATTCAATATTTACATCATCTGCCTGGAAGATGCAGGTATCACGACTGGTCCGTTCCAGTTTTACATTCATCTCTCCCAGCAATTCTATTAAGAGATTTACATCGATAATATCCGGAATATTGGAAAGGGTTACTTTTTCGGGGGTCAGCAAAACGGCACTGATGATCTGGAGGGCTTCGTTTTTAGCGCCCTGGGGAATGATCTCTCCCTGTAATTTTTTACCGCCAGTTACTTCAAAGGAATGCATGTTGGATTAGTTAATTAGTTAATTTGTTTATTAGTAATCCGGTATTTCAATGTGGATATAAAGCTGTCTATCAGGCTTCTTTTTTACAAAGTAAATGCAAACCCACCTTGTACAAACAAAAAATGGCAAATGGGATACCCCATTAACCATTTAACTAATTAACCAATAAACTAATAAACTAGTATCTTTTTTTTGGGTAACCACCACCTCCGCCCCGGTTGTCTCGCCCATCATTCCTTCGGCTACCGCCACCACCACCGCCGCCACGTTGCTGGAACTTTCCACCGCCACCGCCTCTTTTGCCATAACTGCCACCCCGGTTCTCCCGGCCTTCCTGTTGTGGACGGAATGCTTTTACGTAAGGCGTATTGGTAAACGTAAGCTGACCATTGGTAATACCACTGAGTTCACTTTGTATCGCATCATCATGGACTATTTCTTTATGCCAGTTGTTATAGGCCAGTTTCATGTAGTAGGCGATCGCATTGGCAAAGCCAAGTTTCTTTTCGGGGTTTTCTTCTTTCAGTGCTTTATCAATAATGACTTCAAGGTTTTTGCCGAGATGCAATAATTTGGGTTGCCGCTTGGGATAAGGCAACGGATCGGGTTTTGCTTTTAGTGTTTCCCGGGTAGGGATGGGGTAAGGTGATTTTACATCGAGGGTAAAATCTGAGATCAGGAATAAGTGATCCCATAATTTATGGCGAAAATCTTCCACATTTTTCAAATGGGGGTTTAAAAAACCCATCAACTCGATCACAGCCTGGGCATTTCCCTGGCGCCGTTCCGGATCTTCAATGGTCATGATATGCTCCACCATCTTCTGCACATGGCGTCCATATTCCCGCATCGTCAAATGGTTTCTTGTTGTGTTGTACTCCATGTTATCTATATCCATAAAGACAAATGTAGAGAATCGGTTTAAGAGTTGAAAGTTTAAGGTTTAAAACTTTGCGAAAGTGGTAAAAGCTTTTAGCGGGAAACAGCCATAAAATCGATAGAGAATCTTAAAAAAACAGGGCTGTTTAGCCCCTTTAGGGGTTGGGCTGTCATTGCGGGCGGAGCGAAGCAAAGAAAGGGGCCCCGAACCTGGGCCCCTTTTACAAGCCACCATCCTCTTCCACCTAAGAGGTCGTTTAAAGAAAAGTTGATTGACACCGAACAGATGACTCATTACGTCCATATAACCCTAAGCGATTCATTTTTCGGGGGTAACGTGGCTCTCTGTTCTAATCGGAACATCCTCCTTTTCAGTTGCTTTATTCATAACAGGCGGTTGGCGTGAATAATGAATAAGAGCAAAATATTTTCTGGCTGAAATATTATCAAATTTGATACCAACATTGGCAGTTTCATTATGAATAGTAGAATTTAATTCACGGCCTGTTGGATTTTTAGTGTTTTTACCCGCAACTGTACTCGTATATTCTTTTACTGATCTTTTATGGGTATCAACAAAGGCAGCTACCAGTGTGATCAGCGAATCGGGGTAGGAGTATTTCATAAGTCAGGGTTTTGGTATTCCATTAATACAACAGCATAAAACTAGTTGAGATATGGGTAGCAGTCAAGTGTAGTACTGCCCGTTTTTAAAAACGGTATTTAATGAATATCCATAGCAAATGTTCCTGTGTTTTTATGAAAGAAGGGTAGCGTAGAACGGAAGGGTAAAAAAGATCAGCAATAGAGATGTTTTACGCAGTAAACCCTGCAAGGAATACCTTTGCCTGCCCCTGCCTTCTTAATTATATCAAACAGGCAAGACGGGCCCGCAAACATGATCATTGCTGTTAATACGAGGTTTTTGCTTGCTGATTACCTGGAAGGTTATGGCAATTTCATCTATGAAACTTTCAGCCGGATTACCCGGAATCACCCGGAACACCAGTTTATTTTCATTTTCGACCGGCCTTATAACCAGCGTTTTGTATGGGCAACTAATGTTCAGGCGGTCGTAACCGGCCCGCCCGCCCGCCATCCCATACTGTGGAAATTATGGTATGATATGAGAATACCTGCTGTACTGAGGAAGTATAAGGCGGATGTGTTTGTATCCTGCGATGGATTTTGTTCACTTCTAACCAACGTTCCACAATGCCTGGTGCTGCACGACCTGGCTTTCCTGCATTACCCGGCGGCTATTAAAAAATCACATTTGCTTTTTTATAAAAGATATACGCCGAAATTTTTAGCAAAAGCCAAATCCGTGGCAACCGTGTCTGAGTTTTCCAAACAGGATATCATACAACAGTACCAGGTGCATACCAGCAAGATCGATGTGGTAGGAAATGGGGTTAAAGAAATTTTTCAACCTGTCAATGCGGAAGAGAAAGCGCAAGCAAAAAATAAATACACCGAAGGGCGTGAATATTTTATTTATACCGGGGCTATTCATCCCCGTAAGAATTTGCTGAATTTATTAAAGGCTTTTTCTGTTTTTAAAAAACGGCAGCAGACCAATATGAAACTGGTGCTGACCGGCAGGCTGGCCTGGAAATATGAATCGTTTGCAGAAAGTTTGAAATCCTATAAATACAGAAACGATGTTGTGTTGACAGGGTATGTTGAAGATCATGCGCTGCATCAGTTAATCGGTTCGGCTTATGGAATGATCTATCCATCTTTGTTTGAAGGATTCGGTGTGCCGGTACTGGAAGCGATGCGTTGTGATGTGCCGGTGATCACATCTGCCGGTTCTGCCATGCAGGAAATAGCAAAAGACGCTGCTTTATATGCCGATGCCGGCAGCTACACCGGTATAGCAGATAAAATGATGTTGTTATATAAAGATGAGAACATGCGAAAAGAACTCATAGTAAAAGGCCGGGCTGTGGCTGGTCAATACGATTGGGATAAAACGGCAGCCTTGCTTTGGCAAAGCATAGAGAAAGCGGCTCAGGCTTTTTAGGTTGTTTTTAATTCAGGGGGTTATCTTTGCTCCCCTTTAATTATATATATGAATAAATCAACAATTACCATTGAAGTAATGACCGATGACAACAAGGTGCCAGCTTCTATTGCCTGGAGTGCTACGGATACAACCGTTGAAAATGCTCAAATAGCAAAAGCGATGATGATCTCTTTCTGGGATGGAGCCGAAAAAGCAGCTTTGCGTATCGATCTCTGGACAAAAGATATGATGGTGGATGAAATGGCCGATTTCTTTTTCCAGACTATGATGACCATGGCCGATACCTATGGCCGTGCCACCAAATACACCGAACAGGTAGAAGAGATGAAAAAATTTGCGCATGATTTCTATGACAAGTTCAAGGAAAAACAGTTGAAAGAGAATAAAGCTGATTAAGTTCGTAGTTCAACATTAACAATAAAGCAAAAACAATAAATTTTTTATTATGTCTCTCGAACAAAAAATAATGGCTGATTTAAAAACCGCTATGCTCGCCAAAGATGAAGCAGGATTAAGAAGCCTCCGGGCTATTAAAGCCGCTATCATTGTTGCAAAAACAGCTGAAGGAGCCAAAGGTGAGATATCAGAAGAAGAAGAAACTAAGTTGTTACAAAAACTAGTGAAGAGCAGGAAAGATTCCCTTGAAATATTTCAGCAACAGAACCGCCCGGAGCTGGCCAAAAAAGAAGAAGAAGAAATAGCGGTGATCGAAAAATTTTTACCCAAACAGATGAGTGTGGATGAAGTAAGAGGAGCGCTTTCAACAATCATTGCCACAGCAGGTGCTTCTTCTCCTGCTGATATGGGTAAAGTAATGGGAGTAGCTACTAAAGAACTGGCCGGCAAAGCAGATGGGAAAATGATCTCTACGCTGGTGAAGGAAATGTTATCAAAAAGTTGAAACTTGCCTGTTTAAGGTTTACTATTCATTGCAATTGAAATAAGCCCGCATCTTAAACGTTAAGCTGCAAACTAAAACATGCTACTCGACCTCATTTTTACCGTTATCATTGTACTGGCTGTACTGAAAGGTTATCAACGGGGCTTTGTCGTGGGTTTGTTTTCTTTAGTGGCTGTAATCATTGGCCTTGCTGCTGCGATGAAACTTTCTGCAATTGTAGCCGGTTTTATCGGTAGCGCTGTCCGGGTATCCGACGAATGGCTGCCGGTAATTTCATTCGCCGTTGTTTTTCTCATTGTCATCCTGCTGATACGGATGGGAGCCAGAGTTATTGAAAAAACAGTTGAAGTTGCGTTGCTCGGCTGGGTCAATAAGATCGGCGGTATCATTTTATTTGCGGCTATCTACATCGTTGTTTTTAGTGTACTGCTTTTTTATGCGGAACAAATGAAATTGATTCAACCGGAAACCATTAATAAATCAGTCACGTATTCTTTTGTACAACCCTGGGGTCCCAAAGCGATCAATGGTTTTGGATCGGTCATTCCCATTTTTAAAGATATGTTCGGCGAGCTCAAACGATTTTTTGATGGGGTTGCTCAAAAAATTTCCTCACTTTATTAGGTTCTCTTCTTTTCTTCTATCCTTTTGTGTTGATTAAGTCGGTCCCGATTATTGATCCTGAACTGTACCCCTAAATCCCGGTAAAGCACCTGGTCATGAAAACATGTTTTCAAAACAAGGCCATTGCGCTTATATTTGCCCTGATTGGCACCCTTATATGCAGTAAACTGCTCATTTTTTCCGCCAAATCAACTATTTTGCAATCATTAGAAATACTACCTGTCTGCATACAGGTACAGAATAGACTGCCATGGAGTACGAAATCAAACAACAGGATAAATTCAGGTTCTTAGAGGAAGGCAGCGGTGAGCCGCTGGTACTTTTGCATGGTCTGTTTGGAGCACTCAGCAATTTTAGCAGCCTGATCGAATATTTCCGGCAGCATAATAAAGTAGTAGTGCCCATCTTACCCTTGCTGGAAATGGATATCCTGCATACTTCTGTTGGAGGCCTGACCAAGTTTGTCCATAAATTCCTGGAAGCAAGAAACCTGGAAGCTGTTAACCTGTTGGGGAATTCCCTCGGTGGACATGTGGGACTGGTTTATACCCTGAAACACCCCGAAAGAATAAAATCATTGATATTAACCGGCAGCTCCGGACTTTTTGAAAACGGGATGGGCGATAGTTATCCCAAACGGGGCGATAAAGAGTACATGCGTAAAAAAGCCGAACTCACTTTTTATGATCCCAGGATGGTAACGGAAGAATTGCTTGATGAAATCTTTGAGATCACCAACAACCGATTAAAAGCCATTAAAATTATTGCATTGGCAAAAAGCGCCATACGTAATAACCTGGGAGAAGAGGTTAGCCAGATCAAACAACCTACCTGCCTGATCTGGGGTGCCAATGATAATATAACACCACCTTTTGTTGGGAAGGAGTTTAATAAGCTTATTCCGAATAGTGAGTTGCATTTGATCGATAAGTGTGGTCATGCACCCATGATGGAAGTGCCGGACGAGTTCAATGCCATCCTGCATAAATTTTTGAAAAAGCTCAACGAGCCTGCAACAGTTTCATAATCGTTGTTGTCTTATCAGGGCTATGACGAAGTATTAACATCAAAGCCGCTATCCATGTTAACCCGAGAACTATTATCGCAGACCCTCCCCTTCCTGCATCTCCAGGATAAGGTGTACCAGGTATTGCAACTAATGAATGACAATAATGTCACCCATTTACCCATTGTGGATGGCGAGAAATTCATCGGTCTTATCAGCGAAGAAGACCTGCTCCAGGCCGAAAATGATCGTGCCCCCCTTACCGAATTGCAACAATCTTTTTCTGATATATCTGTGAAAGGAGATGAACATTTTCTGAAAGCTGTTCAACTGGCGGCCGAGAGTGGTGTAAGCGTGGTGCCCGTGGTATCAGAAGAAAATGATCTGGTGGGAACACTGGCTTATAATGAACTGTTGAAATTTTCTTCTACGTTTATGAGCCTGAGCGAACCCGGTGGACTGATCGTACTGGAAATGGAAAGTAACCAGTATTCGTTTGGCGAAATAAGCAAGATCGTAGAGACCAATGATGCACAGATCACCCAGCTCAATACTTCCAATGATGCTGAAACAGGGTTGATGCAGGTAACACTCCGTGTTAATAAACCTGAAGTATCGGATATCGTTGCCACCTTCCAGCGATATGAGTATAATGTAAAATACTTCTTCGGCGAAGAGCTATATGGTAACGAGTTACGCAGTAACTACGACAACCTGATGAATTACCTGAAAATATGATCCGTTTTCCCCGTATTTTACAGGCAAGACAGCAATTGGGTTTAAATTTGTTTGTGCTGTAATATGGATATGCTGCGGGGAAAAAAATATTACACCGGTCTTATTGTTTTGCTGCTTTGTTGCCAGTTCCTGGCAGCACAACCGGTTATTTCTGAACAATCAGTAATGGATACTGTAAGTAGCCCTTCTTCCGGCACCCTGGTGATAGTAGGGGAGATCGTATTAAGCGGCAATAAAAAAACAAAACCCTCGATCATCTTAAGGGAAATCCCATTCAAAACCGGGGAACAATATCCCCTGCATGTACTGGTCAAAAAAATGGATGAAGCCCACCGCCAGTTGATGAACACCGCCCTTTTTAATTTGGCGATAGTAGCTGCCAAAAATATTACTGAAAACAGGATCGATATATTGGTCGAAGTAAAAGAACGCTGGTATCTTTTTCCCGTTCCGGTTTTCCGGCCGGTTGACCGCAACCTTAATCAATGGTTGGTAGAACACAATGCCAGCCTGGAACGGGTCAACTATGGCGCCAAGCTCTATTATAATAATGCTACTGGTCAAAATGATAGGTTCAGGCTCGGCTTCCTGAACGGGTATACCAAACAATTTTCGATGAGTTACGACCGCTTGTACATCGATAAAAAATTAAAATGGGGGATGAAACTGGCAGTAGCCACAGGCAAAAACCGGGAAGTGAATTACAATACTATTAATGACAAGCAGGTATTTTTAAAAGATGAAAATAATTTTGTCCGCAGCTTTACAACCGCCAGTGCAGAACTCACTTACCGTAAAGCTATCAGAACAAGACATAGTTTTGGTATTGGTTACACGAATGAACAGGTAATGGATACCATTGCAAAATTAAACCCCGAGTATTTTAAATCCGGGAGAAGGGGGATCAGTTTTCCTGGTATTTATTACAACATGACTTATTTTGACCTTGACTTTATTCCTTATCCTACCAGGGGATATGCTGCCCAGTTTTCGATTGGCAAAAGCGGATTTAATAATATCATTAATGTATGGCAGCTACATGTCAAAGGACTGGGCATTTGGCCCATTTCAGCCAAATCATTTTTTAGCCTCAATGTGTACGGAGGTATCAAGCTCCCGTTCAAACAGCCCTACTTTAACCAGCGATTCCTTGGTTATGGCGATGCGTTTATGCAGGGTTTTGAATATTATGTAGTGGACGGGGTGGCAGGTGGCTACCTGAAAACAACCTTTACAAGAGAGCTGCTGAACTTTTCAATTCCGACACCTGTCCTGAAAAAAGGAAAGGAATCGCATCGCATCCCACTGCGTATTTTTGGAAAAGCCTATGGCAATACCGGTTATGTACACAACCCGCAACCGGGAGATAATTCACTGTCCAATAAAATGCTTTATGCCGGTGGATTTGGGATTGATATCCTTGCCTTTTATAATGTGACATTCAAATTAGAGTATACATTCAACTCGATAGGGCAAAACGGTCTATTTTTACACCAGAAGTCAAACTTCTAACGAATGACAAATACAGTAAAAGCGCCACAACAAACTGGTGGGCCGGCAGGAATTACTATCGGAGATGAATTTCAAGTGGCCCTGGAAATAATAACTACATGAAAGCAGCAATATACAGCCGGTTAATGGATGAGGAACAGCGAAAAGATGTTCAATTATTCTTTGATGAACTGGTCCAACAAAAAATTGAACCAGTCATTTTTAAAGATTTTTTTGAGCAGGTAAAAGACAGTATTCACCTGCCGGCCGATACAAAGACCTTTGCAGTTGCAGAAGACCTGACGGAAGAAGTCGAATTCATCATCAGCCTTGGCGGTGATGGCACTTTGCTGGATACGGTAACACTGGTGCGTGAAAAAAAGATCTCCATCATGGGGATCAATTTTGGCCGGCTCGGTTTTCTCGCCAGTATTGGCCGGGAAGAAGTAAAGAAAGCTGTACAGGCAATTGCCCGAAGAACCTATGTAGAAGATACAAGGACATTGATCCACCTTGATGCCAGCCTCCCGTTATTTGGAAAAGTGCCTTATGCATTGAATGATTTTTCTATCCACAAAAGAGATGTGGCTTCCATGATAAAGATCCATACCTATCTCAATGGTGAATTTTTAAATACGTACTGGGCCGATGGATTGATCGTGGCAACTCCCACCGGTTCTACCGGTTACTCATTGAGCTGCAATGGCCCGATAGTATTTCCTGATTCGGGTAGTTTTGTTATGACCCCCGTGGCGCCGCATAACCTGAATGTCCGCCCCATTGTTATACCAGACAATAATATTATTTCCTTTGAAATAGAAAGCCGGGCAGATGAAGTGATCTGTGCCCTGGATTCCCGCCGGGAAATAGTGAGCAAGGATGTTCAATTAGCCATCAAAAAGGAGGCTTTTAATATTAAATTAGTACGTCTGAGTGAAAACAATTTTCTCCAAACCCTGCGCAATAAACTGACCTGGGGGTTGGATAAGCGGAATTAACAGGCTGCGGAAGCAGAATGGCCCGCATCTACAAGGCAAGCAGGGATGTTTTTGTAAATCCTTGCTCCAAAATAAAAGAAAATAGTATTTTTAACGTTCTAAGGTAATCCCGAACCATATTTTGTAGTTATGACGAAGAAGTTTTTTGCCGCTGTTGCCTTTTCCGCTGTTGCCCTTTTATCAGGCCGATCTCTTTCTGCCCAGGAATCTATTGTTCAGGAAGGAGAGTTTGGTATTGGTATCGGTGCCGGTCATTATTTTGGGGACCTGAACACCCAGGCCCGGTTGAACAGGGCTAAAATGGCGGCCAGCGTTTTCTTCCGTAAAAACTTCAGCAATTATATCGCTCTTCGGCTGGGGGCCAGTTTTGCCCAGCTGGGTTATTCAGACCAATACAACACACATAACCAATACATGTACAGCCGAAACCTTAGCTTTAATAGTAAGGTTTGGGAACTGTCGTTACAGGGAGATTTTAATTTTTTTCGGTTTATGCCCGGCGAGCCTCAATATAGTTTCACTCCCTACATCACATTTGGCGCCGGTATCTTTAGCTACGACCCTTATGCTTATCTCCGCGGCGAAAAAGTATTTCTTCGTCCACTTGGTACCGAAGGGCAGGGCAGTACGGATCCCCGGTATAAAGACCGCAAACAATACAGTTCAATGGGTATCAGCATACCCTTTGGTGGCGGTATAAAATATGCATTAAATGACAGGATCAATATCGGGTTTGAAATACTGCATCGCTTTACCAATACCGATTACCTCGATGATATAAGTACCTCCTATGTGGACCCTGCTATTTTCCCACTTAATCCTGACGGGAGTCAGTCTAATGCACAGTTGTTGTACGACAGGTCATATGAACTGGGCGAGCCCATCGGCATAATTAACCGCCAACGGGGTAATAGCAAGCAAAAAGATCAGTTTGTAACAGCGATGTTCCACCTTACTTTCAATTTGCAGTCGTATAAATGTCCTACTGCTGATTAAAAGTTCCTATACTTCAATTTAAGGGGCAGCTAAAAATCACCCCGATGGGTTAGTGATAGTAACCTCTATTGGTTTTATTTAGTAGTGTCATTAAACCACTTCAATTAAATCAGGGTCTATTATATACAATATATTAAACGAAGTAGTCCCGAATTCATTTTTTTCTTTAATCAAACACTTATTACTATGCGCCCGACAACCCTTTTTTACAGCGCCGTTATCGCTGCTGTCTTCAGTCTTAAGACCGCTTTTACCTCTTCCACTTCTTCCACCATTAAACCTGCCGGAGAATGGTTTTTCCTGGAAGATAAGAATGTGGGTTTTGGTGTCGATCACGATGTTATTAATTTTGGCAACTGGAAAGACGATGTTCGCCAGATTAAATTGAGGATAACGGATGGTCCGTTAAAAATGTACAGTATGAAAATTCATTTCGATAATGGTACCACGCAGAATGTAGAATTACGTAACCGCTTTGCCCAGGGTAGCGAGAGCCGGGTGATTGATATGGACGGTGGATTAAGGCACCTCACGAAAATTACCTTCGTGTATGAAACAAAAGGGTTTGCCAGGGGAAAATCAAGGGTGGCAGTTTGGGGTAAAAACTAAATCACCATAACTATTTTGGCGCCGCTTCGTAGCGCCGGGTCCCTGTAAAAAGAGAGCCGGGCCGAAGCGGCTTTTTTATTGAATTAGTAAAATTTGTCCTGCTCCGTATAAATCCCGTCAATCCGCAATACCTTTACACCTATTGTTATTCAGGTATGTCTCAACTGCTCGAAAAAATAGATAAGAACAATCTTCCCCGTCATATCGCCATTATTATGGATGGTAACGGCCGCTGGGCAAAAGAGAAAGGAGAAGACCGGTTGTTTGGTCATTTTCATGGCGTAGAAAGTGTACGCAATATTGTTGAAGGTTCTGCAGAACTGGGTTTAGAATACCTGACCCTGTACGCTTTTTCAACGGAGAACTGGGACCGCCCGGAATACGAAGTGATCGGTCTTATGGAATTGCTGGTGACAACCATCCGCAAAGAAGTAGAAAGCCTTGACAAAAATAATATCCGCCTGCATGTGATCGGTGATATGAATATGCTCCCGGAATATGCTAAAAATGAGCTGAACGAGGCATTGGATATTACCAAAAAAAATACCGGTCTCAACCTGATAATGGCCCTGAGTTACAGCGGCCGCTGGGAATTGCTCAATGCTGTTAAAAGTATTGCCTGGGAAGTAAAAAGTGGCCGGTTGAATCTCGAGAATATTGATCAGGACACCCTGCAGCAGTACCTCTGTACCAGCGGATTTCCTGATCCCGAATTAATGATCCGGACCAGCGGGGAATACCGTATCAGCAATTTTTTACTCTACCAGCTGGCTTATGCCGAATTGTATTTTACCAATGTTCGCTGGCCTGATTTCAGGAAAGAAAACCTCTACGAAGCCATACTCGACTATCAGGGGCGGGAAAGACGGTTTGGAAAAACAAGTGACCAGGTGGTGGCGGGGTAAAGTAAAAGTGGCTAGTGGGGTATGGCTAGTGGGGTATGGCTAGTGGGTTATGGCTAGTGGGTTATGGGATAGGTGACAGCTTCATTTTTACGAGAATTTATATATTGAAATATGAATAAACAGGCATAAATGATGAGAATATTGAACTTTTAGCTAGATTTCCCGCTTCCTGCCTCATTCTTCCCATTTTCTTTAACAAAGACTTCAATTATTTACCGTTATTTTGCCGCCTCAACCAGAAGGGGGTGAGACTGAAAAGCAATTCATTAAGCGCTGCCAGGGCACATTTTGAGACTGACTTTGAACAATCAAACATGCAAAAAATTTTACTAAGGGTTAGTGTTACGGTGATGACGGTGTTGTTGAGTGTATCTGCAATTCATGCCCAGGTGCCGGATACGGCGAACCCTACTTCCGTAGATCCCAAACTGCTGGAGTGGAAAAATTCCAAGATCCCCAAAGAATATATCATTGCCGATGTAAAGATCACCGGGATCAAACACCTTGATACTTCTATTGTATATTCTATTACCAACCTAAACCCGGGAGATAAGTTCATATATCCCGGAGCAGATATTTTTGCCAAAGCTATTGCGTCCCTCTGGCGCCAGAAGTTTTTTTCCGGAGTACAGGTCTACGTTACACAGGTGCAGGACGATAAAGTATGGATTGAAGTAAGTGTAGTAGAACGCCCCCGCCTTGGTAATTTCAAATTTATCGGGATCAAAAAATCAGACGAAGAAGAGATACTCACCAAGGTCAGCCTGGCCAAGCAAACAATCATTACAGAAAATACCCGCCGGCAGATTGTAGAGCAGGTGACCAAGTTTTATACAGACAAAGCTTATCAGAACATAACCGTACGCATTGAAGAAACAACCGATACGGCATTTGCCAACTCCAATGCTATGTTCATCTATGTTGACAAAGGCAATAAAGTGCATATTGATAATATCCGGTTTTTTGGAAACACGGGTATTGACGGCTTGCGGCTGAAAAAACAAATGAAGGGTACCAAGGAAATGAGTAAAGCTACTCTGGTATCGGATAATACCCCGAGTCCTTATGGTGTCACCAAACCTTTTTCATTCAAGGAATGGGCAAAGGAATGGGGCTTTTTATCACTCAGTAAAACCAAGCTGCTATTAGATCCTTATTTCCGTTTCAAGTTAAGTGGCGCCAAATATAATGTTACCAAGTTTGAGGAAGATAAAGATAAAGTGCTCGATTATTATAACTCCATGGGTTACCGGGATGCACAGATCGTTACGGATACAACCATTACCACCAACAAAGGCAATATCAATGTGGACTTGAAAGTGGATGAAGGGAAAAAATATTATTTCGGCAATATTACCTGGAAGGGTAATGCAAAATACAGCGATTCTCTTCTGAATGTATTGTTAGGTATCAACAAAGGAGATATCTATAATATCGGGATCATGAACAAACGTCTTGGTAAGGATGCGGCCCAGGAAGGTGGTGATATCAGCGGGCTGTACATGGATGATGGTTATTTGTTTTTCCGGGTTGAGCCGATAGAAACTGCGGTGTACAACGATACCATTGACCACGAAATAAGAATTACTGAAGGTCCACAGGCAAGAATTAAAAATGTGACGATTGCCGGGAATGAAAAAACAAAAGATTATGTGATACGCCGCGAATTGAGAACCATACCCGGTGAGTTATTCAGCCGTTCCGACCTGATCCGTTCACAACGGGAACTGGCGAACCTGCAGTTCTTCAACCAGGAAACGATCAACCCTGGTGTGGTTCCGAATGCAGATGATGGTACCGTGGACATTAACTGGAAACTTGAAGAAAAATCATCTGACCAGTTAGAATTATCTGCAGGTTGGGGTGGTGGTGTTGGCCTTACCGGAACACTCGGTGTTACCTTTAATAATTTCTCGATCCGTAATATCTGGAAAAAATCAGCCTGGGATCCCTTGCCTACTGGTGACGGCCAAAAACTAAGCTTGCGTGTCCAGTCGAACGGACGGGCTTATCGTTCACTCAGTGCTTCCTTTACTGAGCCCTGGTTGGGTGGTAAAAAGAGGAACTCTTTGACGTTCGGGGTTAACAATAGTAAATTCTCTAATGCCTTTGATCCTTTTACCGGCCAGATAGATAGGGCAAGGTCCGATTCGAATTACCTGAAGACAACCGGTTTCTCTGTATCGTTGGGCAAACAATTAAAATGGCCGGATGACTTTTTCAGCCTGGTATATACCCTGAATGTTACGACATATAAATTGCAGAACTACCCCATATTTGAAGGGTTGAAAGACGGAACATCAAGCAATATTAGTATGAAGATCACTTTACAACGTTCTTCGGTCTTCAATCCAATCTACCCTACCAGTGGTTCTAATCTTACGAGTAGCGTGCAGTTTACACCACCTTATTCTTTGTTTAATAAGAATCTTGTTAAATCAGTTAATCCCTATAAAACTCCTGAGTACCATAAATGGCGTTTCAATGCCGAATGGTATGTACCTATTGGGAAACCGATGGGAGCAGAGAACAACCGCCAATTGGTGCTGAAGATCGCTGCCAAGTATGGGTTTATGGGCCGGTACAACAAGAAGCTTGATTATTCACCATTTGAACGTTTCCAGGTGGGTGATGCGGGTCTGACCAATAATTTTGGGTTGCTCGGGTTTGATATTGTAGCGCATCGTGGCTACCCGGTTTATGAAACATCTGATCCTACAGTGAATCCTGATCAGCAGAATGCCAGTAAATTCTTTATCATCTTTAATAAATATACCATGGAGATGCGTTTCCCGGTTGTGACGAATCCCAGCAGTACTATTTACGCCTTAACCTTTTTTGAAGCAGCCAATGGATGGCATGATTATAAAGATTATAATCCCTTCAAACTTCGTCGCAGCGTAGGGGTAGGTATGCGTTTCTTCCTGCCGATGTTTGGTTTGCTTGGGTTTGACTATGGTATCGGACTTGACCGTATCACACCGGGGCAATCAGGATTTAAAGGCGCATCCCGGTTTACCTTTATGTTGGGCGTTGAACCGGAATAATACCGAAATCAGCAATTCTTAATACGAACTGACGATAAAATTTTTGGGCAACCGGCCCACCTGGAGCGAAAGTTTTACGTCAGAATACCAGGAGCAATAACTATTAAAAATTAAAACATGAAAAAGATCTTCCTTCTTACCTGTTTACTAGGATTGGGCGTGGTTGGATTTTCTCAGAAATATGCCATTATCGACACCCGGTATATCCTGGATAAAATGCCTGATTACAAGACCGCCCAGAAGCAACTGGATGATATAGCGGCTGACTGGCAAAAAGATATTGACGGTCAGCAGACAGAACTGGATAATATGTACAAATCCTTCGAGGCCGAACAGGTGATGCTGAGTGACGAACTGAAGAAAAAAAGGGAAGACCAGCTTTTTAATAAAGAGAAAACTCTCCGGGACCTGCAGCGCAAACGCTTTGGTTTTGAAGGAGATCTGTTTAAAAAAAGACAGGAACTGATCAAACCCATACAGGATAAGGTTTATAACGCGATACAAAAAATGGCCGTACAAAGGGGCTACGATTTTGTGCTCGATAAAAGTGAAGGAATTACCGTTATATTTGCCGACCCTAAACTGGAGAAGAGCGAAGATGTGCTCAAAGACCTGGGGGTTCGTTAACTGTTAAAAAAATCATAAGGAGGCTGTATGGCCAGGGGGCAGACAACTAAAAACCTTCTTTGATAATCATAATAAAGCGTAACAAAAAAAACCAAAGGAAATAAGCTATTATCAGGTTGCTTACCGTTTGAAGTAAGCGTTTGAGGCGAATTCCAGATGACCAATTTCTAAAACAATAACAAGCACATGAAAAAATTTCTTACAGTATTTACGCTGGCTACAGGGCTTTTCTTTGCAGGTAGTGCCAGTGCACAGATGAAGGCAGGTTATATCAGTGTTGACAACATGGTTAGCATCATGCCTGAAACAGCCAAACTGGATTCTATGCTGGAGCGTTACCAGGCGGATTCGATCAATCCGCAGTATGCCCAGATCGTTTCTTTGTATCAATATAAAGACAGTGTGTACAGGGATTCATTGAAGACACCTCCTGCCGTTCGCAAACAGATCGAACAGGAATTGCCTACATTGATCTACCAAATCCAAAACTGGCAGCAGATCGTAAACCAGGCCGTAGAAGCCAAGCAAAATGAATTGCTGGCACCGATCTACCGGAGAGTATATGATGCTATTAAATTGGTGGCTAAAGAAAAAGGATACACCCATGTATTCAGTAAAGAAGCTTTTTTAGTGGCTCCTGATGGAGATGATATGATAGGTGCGGTTGCGGCCAAACTGAAAGTGCCGATCCCCAAAGCTACGCCTGTAGGTAAATAAGCAGCAGTGTAAAATATTAAATACCCCGGTTCCTGAATGGAACCGGGGTATTCTCTTTGGTAGATTTCAAATCCGATAGCTATCGTATGTAACTGAAATGTTCGTATAAACTTTTCGAATAACAAGCCATTTCGTCCCCTCCAGCGGAGGGGCAGAGGAGTTTTCGCGTAAGACACTTTGCGAAGGGGGTGGGTCAGATGAAAACGACAAGCAATATCTATCGGATGTAACTGAAATGTTCGTATAAACTTTTCGAATAACAAGCCATTTCGTCCCCTCCAGCGGAGGGGCAGAGGAGTTTTCGCGTAAGACACTTTGCGAAGGGGGTGGGTCAGATAAAAACGACAAGCAATATCTATCGTAAGTAACTGAAATGTTCGTATAAACTTTTCGAATAACAAGTCTTTTCGTCCCCTCCAGCGGAGGGGCAGAGGAGTTTTCGCATTAGACACTTTGCGAAAGGGGTGGGTCAGATGAAAACGACAAGCAATATCTATCGATGTAACTGAAATGTTCGTATAAATTTTTCGAATAACAAGTCTTTTCGTCCCCTCCAGCGGAGGGGCAAAGGAGTTTTCGCGTAAGACACTTTGCGAAAGGGGTGGGTCAGATAAAACGACATGCGAAATCTACCTGATTTGAAATGCCCCCATTTTCTTTTAAGCCTGCACCACCAATCCCTATTTTTGTAGTATGGAAAAAGGAAGTCCTATCGGTGTCTTTGATTCAGGCTTTGGCGGTCTGACTGTGCTAAAAGAAATCGTTCACCAACTTCCGCAATACGATTATTTATACCTTGGTGATAATGCAAGGGCTCCTTACGGTAATCGTTCCTTTGAAACCGTGTATCATTATACGCTGCAATGTGTAAACTGGTTTTTTCAGCAGGGCTGTTCACTGGTTATTTTGGCCTGTAACACCTCCTCTGCCAAAGCACTGCGAACGATCCAGCAAAACGATTTACCTAAAATAGCACCCCATAAAAGGGTGTTGGGTGTAATCAGACCCACTGCAGAGATCATTGGCAATTTTTCTGACACAAAAAGTGTAGGCATATTAGCAACCAATGGAACGGTAGCATCTGAATCCTACCCGATGGAAATTGCCAAATTTTTTCCGGACTTAAAAGTGTTCCAGGAAGCCTGCCCCATGTGGGTTCCCCTGGTAGAAAATGAAGAGTATCAAAACCATGGAGCCGATTTTTTCGTCAAAAAAAACCTTCATACTATTTTTGAAAAAGGGGAAAATATTGATGTCATTCTCCTCGCCTGCACGCATTACCCCTTGCTGAAAGAAAAAATTGAAGAATACCTGCCTATCGGTGTAAAGTTGATCTCACAGGGAGAAATAGTGGCCGCAAGCCTGGCCGATTATTTAAACCGGCATCCGGAGATGGAGACCCTTTGCAGTAAAAATGGGCAACGCAATTTTTATACGACGGATTCCACGACGGATTTTGATAGTCATGCCAGTATCTTTTATGGCGAGGCCGTCAGTTCACAACATGTGGAACTGGGCGCATGAAAGCCCTGATTATCAGGGAGCTTTAAAAATCATCAAATTTCACTGTTTTGAACCCTGACTTATGGCTTGCTTCCCTTACCTTTGCCGTCCTTTCACAAACAGCGGATGTGGTGATTTGCTGGTGAAGTTTGAAACCTGAACTGTTCTCCTCCGAAAGGAGTCAGGAGTCCTTCGGAGCGGTTCGTATTTCATAAAAGTGAAAAAAGTATAAAACAATGAAACGTACATTCCAACCTCATCGTAAGCGTCGTAAAACCGTTCATGGATTCCGTAAACGTATGGCAAGTGCCAACGGACGTAAAGTACTGGCAAGTCGCCGTGCAAAAGGCCGACATAAGCTGACTGTTTCTGATGAGAGTAAACTGAAATAAAAAACCAATTCCGCTTTAGCGGACTTTATGTTGTAATATTTGATAGCTCCGCCTTGCGGGGCTATTTTTGTTTTTGCGGCTACCGCATTTACCCCTGTTCTTACTGTATAATCAACCTGTGGCTAAACAATTTACTTTAGGAAAAGAAGAGCGGCTGAAAAGCCGGAAGCAAACTGAATTGTTGTTCAGCGGGGGTAAAAAATTTACGATCCTTCCTTTCCGTGTTCATTATTCCCTCAGCAAAGATGAAAAGGGAGGAATTCAATTTGGCACAGGTGCCGGTAAAAGAAATTTTAAAAAGGCTGTTGATCGAAACCGAATCAAACGATTGATGCGGGAAGCCTACCGTCTTCAAAAAATACCGTTGCAGGAATTAGTAGCAGTACATCATCAACAGCTAACCGTATTTTTTATTTACAATGGGAAAGAATTGCCAGCCTATAAAGAAGTGTACGGGAAGATGGGGCAATGCCTGGGTAAACTTTGCAACCTCATCAGCGAGAAAAAATGAAAGCAGTTCTTCGCATATTAAGCCTTCCTTTTATCCTGCTGATAAAGATTTACCAGTTGGTTATTTCTCCCTGGCTGGGCCCCAGGTGCCGCTATACGCCCACCTGTTCGCATTATGCTGCGGAAGCTTTAAAAAAGCACGGTGTGTTGAAGGGAATGTGGTTGGCAATCAAAAGAATAAGCCGTTGCCATCCCTGGGGTGGAAGTGGCTATGACCCCGTTCCCTGATGAGCTTTTTTTATTTTTAGAAAATATGTCTATTTTGTAGTGGTCAGGAGGCAATTCCTCTCTTACAAAAACAATTAGAATTTAAACCGAAAACAACTTAACATGAAAAAAAATTTCCTTTCAATAGCTATATTGGCTGTTGTAATAATGCTGTCATCCTGTGGCGGATCTTCCTCTTCTTTTGAAGGTGATGTAAAGAAAATGGCAGATTACCGTTGCAAGAAACAACTCTTGCAGGCAAAAGATCCAGGCGATGAGAAAGCCAAAAAAGAGCTGGAAGACCTTGAAAAAGAAATGGATGCTTTTGGTGACAAGATGAGAAAAAAATACGAGGAAAAGAAAGATGATAAAGACATGGAGGCAAAAGCAGAAAAGATCTTGAAAGAAGTAATGGAAAAATGTAAATAACCTGTTGTACATATAAGGAAGCCCTTCTACGTATTGTAGAAGTGTTTCTTGTTACTGCGCTTTGGTGCGTGTCTCACGCACCAAAGCGCAGAAGCCCTTCAATTACTGGTGAAGGGCTTCTTTAATTATACTATGATTGTACTTACTTATGCAGCGTCAAATCTTGCGGCTACTTTATTCCAGTTGATTACATTCCAGATAGCAGCGAGGTAATCCGGGCGTTTATTCTGGTATTTCAGGTAATAAGCATGCTCCCAAACGTCCACGCCTAAAACAGGTGTGCCTTTCACTTCTGCTACATCCATCAATGGATTATCCTGGTTAGGAGTAGAAGAAATTTCCAGTTTACCGTCTTTCACGATCAGCCAAACCCAACCACTGCCAAAACGGCCTACACCACCCGCACCGAATTTCGTTTTGAACTCATCAAATGAACCAAATGCAGCTGTGATGGCATCCGCCAATTTTCCTGAAGGGGCATTCACCACATCTGCAGCACCTGGCTTGGCCAGGCTCTCCCAGAAAAATGTATGATTCCAATGACCACCACCGTTATTACGAACGGCAGGAGAAATAGAGCCAGCGACTGCTACTAATTCTTCCAATGATTTATTCTCATTAGGAGAACCTGCAATAGCTTTATTCAGGTTGTCAACATAAGCTTGATGATGTTTTCCATGGTGTATCTGCATGGTCAGGGTGTCGATATGCGGTTCCAGTGCATCGTGTGCATAAGGAAGAGGTGCTAATGTAAATGCCATAATAGTAAAAGTTTAATTGTTAATATGCTTTTGTAGGGATAACAAAAGTAAGAAGACGGGGTTTAATATAAAGAAAGGACTACGGATTTGTTTATTAATTCGAAACCGTTTTTTTCAGGCGGTTGAGCTTTTTCCCTTTTTCGGTAAAAGTTTCTACAATTCCACGGGTTTCCAGGTCAGGCCGGATAGAAATAGTGTACCAGGAAATTGATTTATTAATTCCGATAGCTATCGGAACTGGTATTTTCTTGCTGATGATCTTAACCACATCTTCGGTGAGTTTCGTAAAAATTTTTCCTTTACTTCCCTTCAGGCTGAGCAGGATGGCAGCTTTGAAAGGTTGGTAGATCGTTTCATCAATAGAAAACTTCCTGCCTGTCCGGGGATGGGTGGTCGTAGTTTTTTAGGAATGAGTTTGCTGGCCATACTCACCTTTTGTTTTTAAAAAAATCTTTCATCAGCCGGGCACACTCTTCCTGCAATACACCCCGTATCAACTCTGTTTTGGGATGAAAAGGCCAGTTAGCCCCGGCAGTTTTTTTATAGCCGTTCTTTTCATCATCGGCACCGTAAACGACCTTGCCGATCTTACTCCAATAAATTGCCCCCGCACACATAAAACAAGGTTCAACGGTAACATATAACGCGGCTTCGGGTAAGTATTTACTGCCAAGCGAATTAAAAGCAGAAGTGAGGGCGATCATCTCCGCATGGGCCGTAGGATCGTTCAACCGCTCGGTCATATTATGTCCCCGCGCAATGATCTTCTCATTCATTACTACTACGGCACCGATAGGTATCTCCTCATCGGCAAAAGCATTTTTAGCTTCTTTCAGTGCCTGCAGCATGTAGTATTCGTCTGTCATCGCAATAGAATGACAACTAAGTTACTTAATTAAAATATCCTGTCATTGAGAGCAGCAGGATGTTTTTAGTAGAAAAGAATTATTCCAGGGAAAGCAGTATTGGAAAAAGTGGCATAACCGGGCTACTGCCAGGTCAGATACCGGGTTTCAAAAAATTAAACGAAAATGCCATTTTGCATTATAATAGTACCTTGGAGAAAATTTTCTTCATGGCATCTTATAACGAAGCATTGACAAAGCTCAGCAGCTATTTCCAGGGTGGCGCTACCCGTAGCTATACGTTCAGGAAAGAACAGCTAAAGAAATTGAAAACTGCTATCCTGGATCACGAACAGGACCTGTATGATGCTTTATACGCCGACCTGAAAAAAAGCCCCGAGGAAGTTTGGGCTACGGAGACCGGGATGGTATTAGCTGAATTGAATACTGCTATCAAAAACCTGCGTGATTGGATGGAACCAGAAAAGGTGACGACCAACCTCCTGAATCTTCCCTCCAGCAGTAAGATTCTGAAAGAACCAATGGGAGTTGTATTAATCATCGGCCCCTGGAATTATCCTTTTCAATTATTGATCAACCCATTGATAGGTGCCATTGCGGCGGGAAATTGCGTGGTGTTGAAACCGAGTGAATTTGCGCCTGCAACAGATGCAGTAATGCATAAAATTATTACCGCTACTTTTTCCAATGAATATATTTTATATGTACAGGGCGATGGGGCAGCAGTGATCCCGGAGATGATGAACCATTTTTCTTTTGATCATGTGTTTTATACCGGCAGCACCGCTGTAGGGAAGATCATTTATAAAATGGCTGCCGAACGTCTGGTACCGGTCACGCTGGAACTGGGTGGCAAAAGCCCCTGCGTTGTGGAAGAAGATGCGAATATTTCCGTTGCGGCCCGCCGGATTGCTATGACAAAATTTTCCAATGCCGGGCAAATGTGCGTGGCACCTGATTATGTATTGGTGCATGCTTCCGTAAAAGACAAGCTCGTTACGGCTTTAAAAGAAGCGATCGTAAAATTTTTTACGGATAAACCGGAAGACAGCTACAGTTATGGGAAAATAATCAATGCAAAACAGTTTGATCGTATTACGGGCTATTTATCGCAGGGTACTATTGCTTGTGGCGGGAGGACGAACAAAGAAAAATTATTTATTGAGCCCACAGTATTGACCGATATTTCGATGAATGGTTCTATTATGAAAGATGAAATATTCGGGCCGGTACTCCCTGTGATTTCGTTTACTTCGATGGAAGAAGCAAAAGCGATCATACAGGAGAATCCCAATCCCTTATCCTTTTATATTTATACTTCCAGCACCAAAAAGGAAAAAGAATGGCTGGAAGCTATACCGGCGGGGGGTAGTTGTGTCAATAATTCGAGCTGGCATTTAACCAATCATCATTTACCATTCGGTGGCAGAGGTTTTAGTGGTACAGGTTCTTATCATGGTAAATACTCTTTTGAAACCTTCAGCCATAAGAAGGCGGTTATGAAAACCCCCACCTGGTTTGACCCGAACATCAAATATCCGCCGTTCAAAGGCAAACTAAAACTGTTTAAATGGGTAATAAAATAAACCAATGAAGCCGAAATAAATAAAATAAACAGATGAAAAAACTAAAACGGTTTGTAATTGTTTTTTTGATATTTATTACCGCCTTTGTGGTCTATGTGGAAATTGTAAATCGTAATTCAAAAAATATGACGTACCGCCAGAAAGTAATGAAAGCAGCTTACCCGGTGATTATGTGGCTTACCAAACTCACCGGTAAAAACACAAAAGAATTGTCAGGTAATAAGCAGCCACCGGTTTCTTTTTATACCTTAAAAGGAATACTGAATAATGGGGATACCCTGGATTTTTCCAGCTTGCAGGGAAAAAAAGTAATGGTGGTCAACACTGCCAGCGATTGCGGATACACCAATCAATATACCGATTTGCAAAAGCTGGCCGATACGTACAAAGATCAACTGGTTGTGATCGGGTTCCCGGCCAACGATTTTAAAGAACAGGAAAAAGGAAGCGATGCGGAGATCGCCCAATTCTGTAAAGCGAATTATGGGGTAAGCTTTCCCCTGATGAAGAAGAGTGGTGTTATTAAATCAGCCCAACAAAACCTGGTTTACCAATGGCTGACCGACTCTGCTAAAAACGGGTGGAATGATAAATCACCGACATGGAATTTTACCAAGTATATCATTAATGAAAAAGGGATACTGACCAATTATTTCGGTTCATCTATTTCTCCCATGAGCAACGATGTACTGAACGTCATTAAAGAATAACTGCTTAATTCATGTTTACCAAAACCGATATCGAGAAATACTTCAATGCTGAAAAGCAGAAGAGTCTTTTGTTTGTCTTTATTGGAGTGGCAGGAATTGTTACTGCTGTTGTATTTTTCTTTTTTCTGAAAACAAATTTTCATAAAGGAGCAGCCATTCCATTATTGCTGATTGGGCTACTACTTGCTATAGTTGGTTATACAGTTTACAAAAGAAGCGACGGAGACCGGCAAAGAAACGTGTATACCTATGATATGAATCCGTCCGGGCTGAAGGAAAAGGAATTACCGAGAATGAAAACGGTGCTGAAAAATTTTGTTATTTACCGGTACACCGAAATTGCACTCCTCGTAGCCGGTCTGGTTCTCTATATTTATTTTGTACGGGATATCAGGAATGATTTCTGGAGAGGACTTGGTATTGCCCTGGCAGTAATGGCCCTTTTAGCGTTGGTAGCTGATTTTTTCGCTGAAAAAAGAGGAAAGACTTATACAAAAGGCATCGAATCATTTATACAGGGTAAGGCATGAGTTACAATGATATAATCGGTACGCTGGGGGTTGGTTTGATACTACTGGCTTATTTCTGTAATACGTTTGGCTGGATCAATGGGAAGAGTAAATTATTTTTCCTGCTCAATATCGTGGGGGCTGGATTGGCCTGCTATGCTTCTTATCTTATCAACTACTGGCCTTTCGTTATCCTGGAAGGAACCTGGTTTTTGGTGTCAATATATGGATTAATAAAAACAAAGAATTAGAACTGATACTTCGGTACAGTCTCAGTTTGAATTGCTGCGGTATAGAAGATAAACCACAGCGACACCGGGAACAGGGAGGTGCACGGAGTTTCTCTGTGCTGCTTGGTGGGTGCTGTGTCTCTGTGGTTCAGAAAATTTGAAACTGAGATAATACTGATACTTGGATTGGTTCTGCTAATGTGTGTTAATCCGTGTAACCTGCGGTTATATTTATTACACCGGGCATTTTTCATGGTAGTTCATCAACTCGATCGGCGTCTTCTCAAATTCATAGCCGCCATAAGTGCTGGCAATATCATCAAACACAGCGTTTATTTCTTCTTCGGTAGTCAATGTCACAAGTTTATTGCGGAATTCTTTGATATTGGGAAGCCCCTTTAAATAATTGGCATAATGCCTGCGCATTTCATTGATACCGACAATCGGGTTTTTCCATTCGATCGATTTGCGAAGATGTTTGCGGCAAACAAATAAGCGTTCTTCAATGGTAGGAGGAGCTAGGTGTTCTCCTGTTTTTACAAAATGCTTTATCTCGTTAAAGATCCAGGGATAACCGATCGCTGCACGGCCGATCATGACTCCATCTACTCCATACCGGTTATTGTACTCGATCGCTTTCTCAGGCGAATCAATATCACCATTACCAAATATGGGGATCTTTATTCTTGGATTATTTTTTACCTTACCGATAAGGGTCCAGTCTGCCTCTCCTTTATACATCTGGCAGCGGGTACGGCCATGTATGGCCAATGCCTGTATACCCACATCCTGTAATCGTTCGGCTACTTCTTCTATGTTTCTTGTTTTATCATCCCAGCCCAGTCTTGTTTTTACGGTAACGGGTAAGGAGGTTGATTTGACAACGGCTGATGTGAGCCGCACCATCAGGTCAATATCTTTTAATACACCGGCACCGGCACCTTTCAGTGCTACTTTTTTTACCGGGCAGCCAAAATTGATGTCTAAGAGATCAGGATTGGTAACTTCCACGATCCTGGCGGCCATCGCCAGGCTGTCTTCATCCCCGCCAAATATCTGGATACCCACCGGGCGTTCATAATCGAAGATGTCGAGTTTTTTCCTGCTTTTAATAGCATCCCGTATCAGTCCTTCGCTGGAGATGAATTCGGTGTACATCATATCGGCTCCGTTATCCTTGCACACAGCCCTGAACGGCGGGTCGCTGACGTCCTCCATAGGAGCCAGCAAGAGCGGGAAATCAGGAAGTTGTATGTTACCTATCTTTACCATTTTACAGGGTACCTCGCAGCTTTAGCAAAGAAGTACAAACGGCAAATTTACAATCAAATTACCAGAGTTTCTACATGAAAGGTCTATTAAAAACAAAGCCGCCACTTACACAATTCGTCATATTGGTCAGCATTGCATTAGCCAGTTTTTTTATCCTTGGGCTGATCGGAACGGTAATCCTTTCTAACGTAACGGGTATGAGCTTTGAGGCCATGAGTGATTCATCAAAATGGGATTATAATAGTACTACCCTGGTAACTATGATCCGCGGAATGCAGGTGATCCAGTTTGTGTGTTTATTTCTTATACCCAGTTTTATTTGTGCCCGTCTTTTCAGCACCAATAGCACCAATTACCTTGGATTAAAAAAGCCTTCGGGGATGGCTTACTTCCTGGTGGCCGTTGCGATCATGTTGCTGGCGCTTCCGTTGGTCAATTTCCTGGGAGAGCTCAACCGCAACGTTCAGTTTCCTGCAGGTATAGCCAACTGGATGAAAGAACAAGAGGCCGAAGCGGCTAAAACGATCAAAGCATTATTGTCAAAAGATAGTATCCAGGACCTGATCTTAAATATTGTTTGTATTGCCGGCCTGGCCGCTGTTGGTGAAGAATTATTATTCAGGGGAGTAGCGCAACGCCTGCTTATCAAAATGTTTAAAAGCCCATGGGCAGGTATTATTATCACAGCTTTTATTTTTTCTGCCATGCATGTACAGTTCTATGGCTTTTTGCCAAGATTCGTGCTGGGTATTTTGCTGGGAGCTATTTATTGGTACAGCGGTAGTTTATGGACGGCGATACTGGCCCACTTTGTATATGATGCGTTCCTGATCGTGTTGGTTTATTTTAACCCAGCATCGCTCAACGAAGAAAATGCACTGCAATTATCCACTATTGCGGTAGCAGCCGCCATTAGTTTAGCCCTGGTTATCTTCTTTGTGTTGGGGATGAAAAAGAAATCAACGGTTACTTACCAGGAAGTATATGCAGATGATGCGGTAGCGGTAAAAGATCATCCCTTCTAATTTAAATTATGGCGTTCAACTTCCAGGTATTTAAAACAAGGGCCTTAACGGCTATCGTATTTGCAGTCGTGATGCTGGCAGGGTTGCTTTGGAACCACTGGAGCTTTTTTGTATTGTTTTCCATCATTCATTTTGGTTGCTGGTGGGAATATTTGAAGTTGACAGAGAAGATCCATAACACAGCATTCCATATCTATACCAAACTCGGTTTGATGCTGATGGGTTATGGATTCATGCTCGGAATTTGCCATCCCTTATTTCAAATCGGAGCCTACAGCTTAAAAGATAGTATTGCTTTGCCTGTTTCAGGAGCAGGGTTTGCTATACTGGTTATGGGTATTTTTCAAAAAGATCAGGTAAAGCTGAAAGCTTTTGGTATGGCTTTAACAGGTTTAATTTACATTTCTTTTAGTTGGGGATTGATGCTGGATATTTATGGCTTTGCGATGGACTCAATACATGGTCACCAGGTCTATCCTTATGCCGTACCTGTTACATTTGAAGAATCTCAACGGTATATGCCCTGGCTTTTGCCTGTTGTAATAATTGTATCAATATGGATCAATGATACAATGGCTTATATAGTTGGTTCCCTGATTGGGAGAACACCGCTTACAAAAATTTCTCCCAAGAAAACCTGGGAAGGTACTATCGGTGGAATTATTCTTACTGTTGGGATAGCATTTTTAATCCCGCTCTTATTTGATAAAATTGAAGTAGAGCCGGTTGTTGCTTTAATAGTAGCGGCGGTTACAGCTATCAGTGGAACTTTTGGAGATTTATTTGAATCCAAGCTAAAGCGAATGGCCGGAGTAAAAGACAGCGGCTCTCTACTGCCGGGTCATGGAGGTTTTTTGGACAGGTTTGATTCTTTACTCTTTGCCATTCCCGTAGCGTGGATAGTATTAAAGCCATGTTTATTTGGACCCTGCTAGCAGATATAACCCTCAGCACCCAATAGCCAATCGCCAAACCCCATTCCCCATTTTCCATTTTCCTATATTTGCCGCATGATCATCCATAAAGAAGGCTACAAAACAATTGCTATCAGCACCATCTTGTTTGGTGTGATCAACCTGCTCTCTTTTTATTTTCTAAGTTCCTCACTACCCTGGCTTAGCTGGATCATTTTTATCGGCACACTCGGGCTCTTATTTTTTGTTATTTCTTTTTTTCGTATTCCCAATAGAGTGCTGACGATACAGGATAATGCCATTGTTGCTCCGGCCGATGGTAAAGTAGTAGTGATAGAAGAAGTGCAGGCGGATGAATATTTTACGGATCGCCGCATACAGATCTCTATTTTTATGAGCCCATTGAATGTGCATGTGAATCGCAACCCGGTGACAGGAGAAGTAGTGTACAGCCAGTACCATAAAGGAAAATACCTGGTGGCCTGGCACCCCAAATCCTCTACGGAGAATGAAAGACATTCCGTCGTGTATCGCAAAGACGGAAAAGAAATACTCGTAAAACAAATTGCAGGTGCCGTCGCCAAACGGATTATTAATTATCTCCGACCCGGACAGCAGGTAACACAGACCGCTGAAATGGGATTTATCAAATTCGGCTCAAGAGTGGATCTCCTGCTTCCCCTGGATGCAACCATTCATGCAAAAATTGGTGATAAACCGGAAGGTGGGGTAACGGTGATTGCAAGCTGGTAGAACCTTATCCCTTCCCGAAATTATCGGGATGAGCCAAAAGGAAACTTAGATAAATAATACGTTATTCTTTACCTGGGTTGTTTAAAGAAAAATAGGTTCCATTTCCTTTAGCGAATAAACCGTGTAGGTAGGAAATTTATCATTCACCATCACCGGTTCTTTTGTCAGGTGGTTCACATGTACCTGGTCGATACCCGCATTGATAGCGCCCAGTATATCTACTTCAATGGTATCACCAATCATGATGCTTTCTTCAGGGTTTGCACCAGCCTTTCGAAACGCATAGTCAAATATTTCTTTCTTCGGTTTCAAACTATTGCTTCCTTCAGATGTGATCACTTCAATAAAATATTTATCCAACCCCGAGTTTTGTAGTTTGCTATGTTGTGTCTTTTCAAAACCATTGGTGATCAAATGAAGCTGGTAATTTTTCTCGGTCAGCTGGTCCAGTATTTCGATTGTGTAGGGAAACAACAGTTTCCGGGTCGGGAGGAGGTCCAGGAAAATATTGCCCATTTCCCGGGACAGTGGTTCATCAGCTATTTTAAAATCCAGTAAGGTCAGCCACATTCTTTTCCACCGGAGTTCATCCACTTTGATATACCCATTACGATAGCGCTCCCAGAGTTTATCGTTATGAACGAGGTAATTCTTATGAAAGAGGGAAAAATCATCAATGCCCTTGGCTTCCAGTTGCAGGTTATCATACAATTCCTGTAGCGTCAGGCGGCTGTTCGCATCAAAATCCCAGAGGGTATGGTCAAGGTCAAAAAAGAGATGTTTGTATTTCATCACCGCAATTTACGATGTAAGTCTATCCGGATTGAGTAAATTACACCAACATTTCTATTTAATACACCAACCTGTTTTTTGTACATGAATATTATTATCACCGGTGCCTCCAAAGGAATTGGGAAAGCGATCGCAGAAATATTTGCCGCTAGCGGGCATGATCTTTTTCTTTGCTCCCGGGGAGAAGTGACTTTATATAAAACGGTAGAAGAATTAATGACCCGCTTTCCGGCGATCACGGTAAAGGCCAAACCTTTTGACCTGAGCAAAAAAGAAGAAGCCATTGCATTTGGCAACTGGTGTTTGTCGTTCGGTATCCCGGATATTGTTGTGAATAATGCCGGTCTATTTGAGCCGGGTAGTGTGCATAATGAACCCGATGGGCTTTTAGAAAGCCAGGTGGCTACCAATCTGTACAGCGCTTATCATGTAACCAGAACTGTTTTACCAGCTATGATAAAAAGCCCTTCGACAGGTTCAGGGCGACATATCTTCAATATATGTTCTATAGCTTCCCTGCATGCGTATGCGAATGGCGGGGCTTATAGTATCAGCAAATTCGCCCTCTATGGTTTCAGCAAGAACCTGCGGGAAGAGATGAAACCGCATGGAATAAAAGTGACCTCCATACTTCCCGGAGCGGTGCTGAGTGATTCCTGGGGCGATTATGATAATTCCACAAAACGGATTATGGAAGCTTCCGATATTGCAAAGATAGTCCTGGCTACTTCACAGCTCTCGATACAGGCCTGCGTTGAGGAGATTGTCATCCGGCCACAATTAGGTGATCTCTGAGCTTCCACGAGGTCAGCCTGACCGCTGAAAGCATGTTTGCCCCTTTAGTAAATTTTAAACCTTTCTTTTAGAAAGCCGTATTACTTTAGCAGGCTTATTCATGAAGAGAACAGTCACCATATTTTTTTTCCTGCTTTTGGTAGTACAAGGGCAGGCACAGCTTAGTTTTAAGACGATCGTACCGCAGCAGCCAGTTATTGCCGGGGAATCATTTCAGGTGCAGTATATTATTGAGGATGGTGATAATACCATGAACGTAAAACCACCGGTCTTCTCCCATTTTCGTTTTGTAGCCGGCCCTCATCTTTATAGGGGTTCTGTGGCCTCGGTGAATGGTAGCAAACCACTCCGTAATGCTGTCTATACGCTTGAAGCAGTGAAACCGGGAAGATTTGTTGTTCAAGGTGCTACCATTATTATCAATGGAAAAACTATCCGCAGTAATGATGCCCTGGTACTGGTTATTTCAAAAGAAGAAGCTGACCGGAAATTCGACAAAGAAAATCGC
>Ga0163149_10001304_pt1 | contig 32252 bp, 24 predicted proteins | sample OliLakLV19MP5G1_FD_148604 | JGI IMG/M metagenome (GOLD analysis project Ga0163149, IMG submission 148604) | Freshwater microbial mat bacterial communities from Lake Vanda, McMurdo Dry Valleys, Antarctica - Oligotrophic Lake LV.19.MP5.G1 | ecosystem: Environmental > Aquatic > Freshwater > Lake >... | reverse complement strand
GAAAATCGTCTCGCGCCTCCTCGGGCACGAACTCCACGCGCAAGCGACGGCCAAGACGATCCAACTCTCGCGCGACGAAGTCGTCGAGATCCAGACGACGGTCGACCTCTTCATCGAAGAGATCTCGAAGCGTCACGGCGGCGCGGCGACGCAGCCCGCCACGCTGGAACCGGCCCTGATTCCGGCCCGGAACTAGCACGTGGACCGGCCGCGGTCTTCCTCCGCGACACGACGGCTCCCGAGTGACGGCGCGACCGCCGCTCGGGTCGGCCGCGTGCCGACGTGGATTCCGCTCGGCATTCTCGCGGCGAGTGCGGCTTGGCTGTGTTCGAGCCTGCAGAACGACGTGAATGCGGCCGGATTCGCGACGGTGGACGTGCGTCGATCGCGCCTCGACTTCCCCGTCGGATTCCGCGATCCGCGCTGGCAGGACTATCTCGCGCTCCATCTCGCGCGTCTGCGATCGGTCGATTCGCGCGATGCCGAGGCGGTGCGCTCCGTCGCACGCGAGATCGCGCGCTTGCCCTTCGTGGCCCAGGTCCTCGAACCGCGCGTCGTCTGGCCCGACGGCATCGAAATCCCGCTGCGTCTGCGCGAACCGGCGGCGACCGTTCTCGTGGGCACCGAATACTTGGTCGTGTCCGACGACGGCGTGCTCTTGCCCGGGCGCTGGCCGACGCCGCCGCTCGTCACCTCGCGATTCCTGCCCGTGATCGGTCCGAACGACGATCGCTTCGAACACGTGGAGCCGGGCACGCGGCTCACGGCGCCCGGCGACGTCGATGGGCTCGCGGTGGCGATTTCGATGCGCAGCGGGCTCGAGCCCGACGACTTCGCCCTCACGGGCCCTCCGTTGATCGATGCGACGCGTGCGCGTGCGACGTCGGTGGAAGAGCCGGGAGTGCGCATCCACTTCGAAGGTCGACGCACGATCCACTTCGGTCGAGCACCGGGTGCGGGAATGCCGGGAGAATTGCCCCCGGAGAAGAAGTGGGAGCAGGTGCGCCGTGCGCTCGCGCTGCTCGATCCGGCGAACGGCGCGCGCGATTGGTCACTGCTCGACGTGCGTTGGGACGTCGCGGATCTCGCGTGGCGATTGCCGCCGGATCCGGCCGACACGGCCACCGCCCCCGCCAAGAATTCGTCGACGAAGAACGTGCCGACGAAGAGCGCGCGGAAGAACTGAATCTCGTGGACGCGCCGCGACCGCCGCGCGCGCGGCTCTGCGTGACCTTCGTCCTCGGCGCTGCGCCGCTCGTCCTGGGTTGGGTCGCCGATTCGGGCGTCGATCGATTCGGCGGGCTGTCCCTGCTTGCTTTGTGCGCGATTCCCTGGGTCTTCCTGACTTCGATGCCACGCGGGATCGGACCGCGTGCGCCGTTCGGCCACGAGATCGCGGGTCTCGCCTTGGCCGGACCCACTTTCGCCGCAGCGGCTGGGCTCGACATCGCGCAAGGAGCGGGAGGTGCTCGGACACTGACGCTCGTTTCGCTGACACTCCTCGCGCTGCTCGTCCTCGGTGACGCGGCGCGGCGCGCGTCGGCGAACGCGCGCAGTGCAACCGTGCACGCCGGCGCCTGGTTCGTGTTGGTCTCGGGCCCGTGTTTGCTCGTCTACGCGCTGCAAGACGGCGGGGGACCCTTCCTCGGCGCCGCGCCGGACATCGTGCGCTTCCTCGCCGGCGGGAGCCCGATCGGACTGCTCGTTTCGAACGCGGGCGAAGCCGGAGCGGGACTCTGGCTCGGTCCAGCTCTCACGCTGACGCACGCGGCCGTTCTCGCGCTCCTCGCGGCCTCGGCGTCGATTCCGAAATCGGCGGAGAGGAGCGCATGACCCGCGTTCTCCTCACCCTCGTCGCGGCACTGTTCACGCTCGTTCCGGTGTGCGCCCAGAGCCGCGTCGCGTTCGCGGAGATCGAGATCGAAGGACCTTTCCAGCGCGCCGTCGTCCTCGCGGGCAACGCCGGATCGACGCTCGTGGAGGGCCGCTTCGGAGCGGGCGAAACGCGGCGCATCCTGGTGCCGGTCCCTGTGGATCCCGACATCGGACGTCGCGAGCCGACGATCTCTGCCGCGAGCGCACGCGCACGTTTCGTCGGCTGGAAGGAACGCGACGAGCGACTCGCAGAACTTCCCGCGGCGTTGCGCGCGCGACCCCCGCCGCTCGCCGAGCCGGCGCGCGTTCGAGCCAGCCTCGCGACGCTCTTCGTGCTCGCCGCCTCCGCGCTCGTCGGGCTGTGGCTCGTACGTTCGTGGCGCGCGGCCCTCGCTGTCGCAACCGTCGCGTCGATCCCGGCGTTCTTCCTGGCGCGCTCCGCGTTCGATCGCGACATCCACGCCGTCGAAGTGCTCGACGGCATCGCGGGTTCGAGCACGTGGCAGCGCACACGCGCCGCCTGGGACGAAATCGTGCTGCCGTCGCGCGGCGCGTCGTTCGACCTCGTGACCCAGCCTTCGCGCGCACTCGAGTTCGAGGCCCCGCTCGACCTCGCGCGATCCGCACGGGCGCGCGTGCGCGCGACCCAACTCATCGCGACCTGGCCCGAATCCTGGCCGGCCGACGCTCTCGCGCGCACCTCGAACCAGTTCGCCCCGCTCGCCGCCGCGTGGACACGCGAGGAGGGGAACTGGACGTTCCGCGGGCCGTGGGAACTCGGCGCGGCGCTCGGTCCGGTCGTCTCGGGCGGCCCACCGCCGGGTTGGCTGGTCGCCGGACTCCCGCAGAGCGTCGATCTCGTCGTGGGCGAGCTCGACGGCCTGCCGCGCTCCTATGTCCGCTGCACGTACCCTTGACGCGCGGTACGGCGGCGGTTGTCGCGCGACGAGGATCGAGGTGAGCACGCCGACGAGCTGCGAGCGGGATGTCCCGGCGGTGGGATGGGGTCGGGCGCGGGTATCTCGCGGCACCAGACCTCGCGCCGACGCGCCGCGCAGCGGCTCCGAAGTCGGAGATCTCGGGGCGGGATGGGGGTGCCGTTCGCCACCCCATCCGCGCTCGGCCGTCGACCCGGGGAAAGGGTTGCCGGCCGACGGAGCCGCCGCTACCTTCTCTCGCCCGGTTCCGACCGCCGCGAGCCCGGAGAGGCCTCTCCTCCCCGACGCGCGGTCCACCCCGGCGACCTCAAGTCATGCACGCAACGACTCACGTCCGCTCCCAGAGCCTGCCCGAGCGCTGGCTCCTCTACGACGCTTCGAAGTTCACGCTCGGGCGCATGGCCAGCCAGATCGCCATGAACCTGATGGGCAAGGACACGCCGAACTACACCGCCAGCGAGAAGAACGGCGCGTTCGTGATCGTGATCAACGCCGACAACGTCAAGACGACCGGCCGCAAGAGCGAGGTCAAGTCCTACGCGCACTACACCGGCTATCCCGGTGGTCACGTCGAAGTCGCGTTCGAGGACCTGCGCGAGCGTCGCTCGGACGAGATCGTTCGTCAGGCCGTCAAGCGCATGCTCCCGAAGACGACGATGGGGCGCGACATGCTGCGTCGCCTCAAGGTGTACAAGACGATGGAGCATCCGCACTCCGCCCAGCAGCCCGTCACGGTCGAGAAGATTCGCTCATGAGCTCGATGACCAAGTCTCCCTACACGTGGGGCCTCGGCCGCCGCAAGAGCGCCAAGGCGCGCGTCCGCGTCCGCCCCGGCGCTGGTGGTTTCCTCGTCAACGACAAGGAAATGAAGGTGTTCTTCCCGACGCTCGAGATGCAGCGCCAGGCGCTCGCTCCCCTCAAGGCGACGAACAGCGAAGGTCAGTACGACATCCTGTGCTCGTGCGACGGCGGTGGCCCGCAAGGCCAAGCCGAAGCCGTGACGCTCGGACTCGCGCGCGCGCTGAAGAAGCTGAATCCGAGCTTCGAGCCGGCGTTGCGCGAGCAGAGCCTGCTCACGCGCGACAGCCGCATGAAGGAGCGCAAGAAGTACGGCCGTCGTGGCGCACGCCGCGGCTTCCAGTTCTCGAAGCGCTGATCGATTTCGAGCGGACCTGGTTCCTGTTCGCAGGAACCACGCCGCCTGGTACTTCGAGCCCCCCAAGCTTCCACGAGGCTCGGGGGGCTCGCTGCATGAGAAGCTGTCCTCGCGTTCCACCCCGTTCTTCGAGCGAATCTCCCCATGGCCGGCCACAGCCACTCCTCGAACATCGCCGCGCGCAAGGGCGCGGTCGACAAGAAGCGCTCGAACGCGTTCAGCAAGCTCTCGCGCAACATCATGTCCGCCGTCAAGCAGGGCGGGCCCGATCCGGACGCGAACTTCAAACTGCGCTACGCGATCGAGAAAGCACGCGCCGGCAACATGCCGAAGGAGAACATCGAGCGCGTCATCAAGAAGTCGGCGGCCGACAAGTCCGACTCGATGGAGGAGCTGAATTACGAGGGGTACGCGCCGGGCGGCGTCGCGCTGATCATCGCGTGTCTGACGGACAACCGTCACCGGACGGCGCCCGACATCAAGTATGCGTTCGAGCGCGGCGGCGGGAACCTCGGTTCGCCGGGATCGGTCGCCTTCCTGTTCGCATACAAGACGCTCGTCGTCGCCGAGCGCGGTGAGCGCACCGAGGACGAGTGGCTCGAGCTGGGCCTCGAATGCGGGGCCGAGGACGTGAAGGTCGAGGGCGGCATCGTCTCGATCACGGCGCCCGCCACGGACTTCCTGGAGGTGAAGATCGCCCTCGAGGAGAAGGAAGTCGCCATGCTGTCGGCCGAGATGGGCTATGTGCCGGGGACGCTCGTGGCGCTCTCCGACAAGGAGGTCGCGCGCAAGGTCCTGAAGCTGATCGACGCGCTCGAGGACAACGACGACGTGCAGAACGTCTACGCGAACTACGACATCCCGGCCGACTGGATCGCGGAACTCGCCGGATCCTGATCAATCGGACGTTGCACGGCCACCGCGCGGACGTGACGATCCGTGCTCCTCGCGAACGGCGAGATCCCCTGAGGCGATCCGGAGAGCTGACGATGGGCGATGGACTGCGAACGATTCACGTCGTGACGACCGACGAATCCCTGCTCGCCTCGGCGCGAGCGGCCGCGTCGGCGCTCGACGGCTTCGAGGTCGGGGCCCGCGCAACGGTCGACGAACTCCTGCGCGCCGCGCCGGTGGTCGGCGACGTCATCCTGCTCGACGCCTGGGCGCGCGGCATGAACGTGTACGAGGGCGCACGCCGCATCGCCGGTCGGACGCGCGCGCGCACTTTCGTGATCGTCGAACACGGCAACGCGATGGCCGAGCCGATCGCGCGCTTCTGCGGCGCGACGGGCGTGCTGCAACGACCGATCGTGCCGAGCAAGTTGCGCGAGGCGCTGTCGCGCGCGGGTGGACCGCGACCGGCCTTGCCCAGCGAAGCGCGCGGCAAGCAGGGCGCGGGCTTGGCGCCCGAGGAACTCCTGCAGACACTCGCCGGCAAGCCCGAGGACAGCTTGGTCGCGGTGCTGACGGACCGCGAGACGGGCCTCTTCAACTTCGCCTTCCTCTCGTACAAGCTCGACGAGGAGTACAAGCGCGCGACACGCTTCGGTTCGCCGCTGTCGTGCGTGTTGCTCGGCTACGAGGGCTCGGTCCCCGAGCCGGTGCTGCGCGAACTCGCCGCGATCTTCCTCGAGACGTCGCGCGACACGGACGTGCTCGGACGGTTCGACGAGACGTCGTTCCTCTTCCTCCTGCCGAACACGGGTCCCGAAGGCGCCGCGACGATGGCGCGCCGCGTCGGCGAGGCGTCGCAGAAGCGAGGTCTCAAGGACTTGGTCGGCGATCCGATCGCGATCTCGGTCGGGATCAGCACGTGCCCGCACCCCGACGTGAAGCGTCGCGAAGACCTGTTCGGGCGCGCGCGCCGCGCGTTCCTCGAAGCACGCGCCGAAGGTGGGGGCGTGGTCGCGGCGTGAAGCGGCCGGCATCCAGAGCACAAGCTGGGCGCCGTCTGCGGAAGAAGCCGTCGTTGCCGCGAATGCCCGTCGTCGGTCCGAACGAGACTCACTATCCGAAGCGGGCGCTCTGTCCCTGGTGTCGCAAGTGCAAGGTGCTCGAGCCGCACTCATTCGCGCTCCTTTCCGGCGGAGCCCTGTCCGGGATCGAGGGCTTCCTGAGTCTCACGTGGCACGGAGCCCACGACGGGGGCGAGGGCCGGAAGCGCGACGTGTACGTCAGCGCGGACGTCGTGCGCGACAGTAAGGACGGTCGATTCGAACTCTACTTCTGCTCGACGGTCTGCCTCGGGCGTTTCTTCGCCGCCTGCGTGGAACGTCTCGACGAGAAGGTGGAGAAGCGGGTCGCGGAGTTCGCGGACTACCGGCAGAAGAAGGCGTCAGGGAACGCGTGACCGACATCGCCTGCGCGGTGAACGTACGCGCGTCGGGTGGCGGAGCGGGCATGGCGGGGAGAGCGGATGGCGTCCCGGCCCGGTACGGGAAGTCACGCGCGGATATGGAGTAGCCGTCCAGCGACGCACCGCGCGGGCGTCCCCACGCGGTGCGTCCCAAGTCGCGGCCCCTTGCGAACGGCGGCTGTTCAGAACCCTTGCGTCGGGGGCATCTCGTTCAGCTTGCCCTGGTGCATGCGCAGGGTCGGGAGCACTTTCGTCGCGAAGGCCTTGAGCTCCGCGTCCTCGCACTCGTTCGAGGCCTTCTCGAAGAGCACGATCGCGTCCGTGTGCGCCGAGACCTGCATGTCGCGGTACTGGCGGTCGAAGTCCACGCCCTTCAGATCCCTCAGCGTCGTCAGGCGGCCCTGATGATCCGCGTCGAGCTCCGTCGGGACCGAGCCCCCCTTGCCGCGGACGATCTCGCCGAGTTCACGGTTCGCGTCGCCGTGGTCCAGGACCAACATCTGCGCGAACTCGCGCACGAACGGGGTCGAAGCTTTCGAGACAGCCAGTTCCGAGGACTGGACCTCGAAGAGGCCGCCGAGGATGGCCTTCGACACGAAGTCCGTGTCGATCGGTCCGAGCCCCTTCACGGCGTCCTTCGGGCCGGCAGTGGAGGTGCCCGGCTTGCTCGCGACGGTGTCGCCCGATATCTGCGGAGGAATCGCGTGCGGCGAGGGAGCGCCCGGCGGGATCAGCGCATCGCTCATCGCGGAGCCGCCCTTTTCCTTGTTGGAAATGCCGTTCGCGTTCTCTGATACCTCGAACGTCGAGTCCGTACTCTCCGGGCTCGTATCCCGCGTATCGATCTCCAGCGGGTCGACCGCGGCGCTCGTCGGCTCCGCCGCTTCGGATGCGGCCTCTTCCTGCTCCAGTTCTTCGATCGACGGCAGGTTGCGATCGTCGGACTCCCGCGCGGCGGCGAGCGTGTCCGCGTACTGATCTCCGCACGCACAGAGCGCACCGGCGAGGACGAGGAATTGGATTGCGTGCTTCATGACGACTCCCCGGGGGCTGTCCCCGATTGGCTGTGTGCATCCCGCGAGGTATTGGCTCGCAGCGAGCACGGATACGTAGGCTCGACCGTGGCCGTTCGCGGGACATCGAACAGCGATGCAAGCCCGGTGCCGCGACGAGGAGCCGGTGAACGGGCTCGCGGGCGGGCCCGCACAGCGAGCTGGAAGGCCGAAACGTCGATTTGTCGCCGGTTTTCTACGAACTGCCGCGACGCGCGAGTGCGGTAGCGCGTCGACATGATGACATTCGAAGACGTCGTGCCCACGACCGGGCGAGGCCGGAAGCGCGACGTCCACGTGGCTATCGTGCGCGAAAGCGAGCCCGGTCGGACGCTGGAGCTTGGAGCGCGCCGAACCGAGACCCCAACTTCCGCGCGAGGGAGTTCGGGTGAGGGCGCGGCCTCGACGCGCAGGCCGCCCATGTCTCCCGTGCAGTGTCCGTTCGGCGCCCCTAGGATGCGCCGGCGATGAATCCCGCCCCCCCGCGCGATCCCGTCCGTCTCCTGCTCGGGATCGGGATCCTCGGCGGACTCGCCGCGGTCTCGATCTGGATTCTGATGCCGTTCCTCCCGGCGCTGATCTGGGCCACCATGATCGTCGTCGCGACGTGGCCGATGATGCGCGCGGTCGAGACGAGGCTCGGGCGTCGACGCTGGCTCGCGACTGCGGTGATGACGTCGGCGCTCTTGCTCACGTTCGTGATCCCGCTGTCGCTCGCGACCGTGACGCTCGTCCAGCACATGGACGTGGTGACGGGCTGGGTGAAGTCGCTGCAATCGCAGGCGTTCGACGTGCCGCCCGAGTGGGTCGGGAAGATCCCCATGGTCGGCGCGCGGCTCGACGAGACGTGGCGCGAGCAGGCGGCGTCGAGCGATTTCGGCGCGAAGTTGTCGGGATACGCGGCCATCGTCGGATCTTGGTTCGTGGCACAGGTCGGCGACCTGGGCGGTGTCGTGCTCACGTTCCTGCTCACGGTGGTGATCGCCGCGATCCTCTATTCCCGCGGCGAGATGGCGGCGGCGGGCGTGGTGCGGTTCGCGCGGAAGATCGGCGGAGATCGCGGCGAAACCTCGGCCGTGCTCGCCGCGCAGGCGATTCGCGGCGTCGCGCTCGGAGTCGTCGTCACGGCGATCGCGCAGTCGGCGCTGGGCGGCATCGGACTCTTCATCGCGGGTGTCCCGTACGCGGCAGTTCTCACGGCGGTCATGTTCATGCTCGCGCTGGCGCAAATTGGAGCCGTGCCGGTGATGGCGGGCGCCACGATCTGGGCATTCACGCAGGATCACACGGGGTGGGGCGTGTTCCTCATCGTCTGGACGGTCGTCGTGGGTGGGCTCGACAACGTACTGCGGCCGATCCTGATCCGGCGCGGAGTCGATCTCCCATTGCTCTTGATCCTCGCGGGCGTCATCGGCGGACTCGTCGCGTTCGGACTCGTCGGGCTGTTCGTCGGTCCAGCGGTGCTCGCGGTCACCTATCGGCTCATCCAAGGTTGGACGGCGATCGAGGCGCAGTCGAGCGCGCTCGTCGACGATCCCCGCGGCGGCGCGTGAGTCAAGCACTGCGCAGTCCTCCGGCGCGCCTCCACTCGCGCGCCCGCATCAGCCTCCTGGTTCGTCACCCGCAGTCGCGCGCTGCGAAGAACTCCCCGCTCCGCGGCTTACGACGGGAGCGTCACCATGGCGTTCCATGGGGGATCGACGCGTGAGCTCCAACGCCGCGCAGCGCTGTCTCCTGGCCGTCGACGACGCCGGCGAATTCTTGGTCGCGGTCGGGCACACGCTGCGCCTCGGCCATGTGCGTGCGGCCGATGTGGAGTTGCCGTTCCTCGCCGACCTGCCCTCGCACGCAGCGGTGCTCCGGCTCGTCGAGGACTTCCACGCCGGCGCTCGCTGGTGCATCGCGCCCCTCGACGGCGTACGCCTCGCCGTGAACGGTCGTGAGATCGGATCTGCGGGGAGCGCACTCGCGGACGGCGACGAGGTTCGCCTGACGCGGAATTTTGCGTTCCGTTTCGTCGCGAAAGAGCGCGGGACCAGCGCCGCGCGGCTCGAATTGGCGGGCGGCATCGAGTGTTGCGGCGCGCCGCGCGTGCTCCTCCTGCCGGTCGGAGACGGGGGTCGCGCACGGATCGGGAACAACGCCGCTCGGACCATTCCCGTCGGCGACGTCGAGCACGAGATCGAGCTCGCGGCGGAGCATTCGTACGGCGGAACGAGCGTCAGCGTGCGCTGCGTCGTCGGCGTCTCGTCCCCCGGCTCGGGCCCCGGCTCGGGCCCCGCGCACGGATACACCGAGCCCGAGGCGCGGCTCGCCCTCCCGCTCCGGCTGCAGGCGACGCTCGTCGCGCGCGCACGCGCCGCCGGCAAGGCTCCTTTCGCTTTGATCTTTCGACCCGTGACAGCGTCTTTGGAGGGCTGACCACGGCCCTCTACGATGGGCCGCGCCCCCCGCGATGGATTGGGAAGTCTTCTACGCTCGTTTTCGTGAACCGGACTTCGTCCCGGGATACGAGATCCACAACCGTCTCGGCGGCGGATCGTTCGGCGAGGTCTACAAGGCGCGCAAGGCTTCGATCGGCAAGAGCTACGCGATCAAGTTCCTGAAGATCGACGGCGAGGAACAGCGCGACGCCGCGATGCGCGAGCTCGAGCAGGTGCGTCACTTCGCCGCGCTCGACCATCCGAACCTCGTCTCGATCGAGGACATGGGCGAGGCTGCGGGCGTGCCGTACTTGATCATGGGCTACGCGGGCGAGGACACGCTCGCGCGGCGCTTGAAGGCCGGCCGTCTCGACGAAGCGACGGCGTTGCTCTACTTCGTTCAAGTCTGTCGCGGCGTGCTCGCGCTCCACGATCGGCGACTCGTGCACTTCGATCTGAAGCCCAGCAACGTCTTCTTGAAAGGCGACGTCGCGCGCGTCGGCGACTACGGGCTCTCGAAGATGATGGCCGACGGGCGCTCGACGCTTTCGTTCGGTCGCGGGACGCCGCAGTACATGGCGCCGGAGATGCTCAAGAATCGCGCGGACCATCGCGCGGACGTGTATTCGCTCGGCGTCCTCCTCTACGAGAGCCTCAGCGGGAAGATCCCGTACGAAGGCGTCATCCCCGGTGCATTCCACGTGCGCGAGGACGACTTGCCCCCGCCGTTCCCGGCTGATTTCCCGGCGCGTTTGAAGCCGGTCGTCATCGGCTGTTTGCGCCTCTCGCCGGAACATCGGTACGGCAGCCTCGCGGACGTGTTGAACGCCCTCGGTCACTCGGCGCGCCTCGGCGATTCGGAGCGCGTGCCGCGTGAGACGACTCGGACTCCGACATCGACCGCGACACCGCCGGGTGCGCCGTCGACGACTGTCACCGAGGTCACGCCGACGCGCAGCGAAGCGCGACAGACTGCGGCTGAACTCACTCGCGGAGCGGTCGAGGTCGCGCGCGGCGTGTGGGATGGATTGCGTCCAGGTGCCTCGACGCCGCCGCGCGCGCCTGGCGCGAGCACAGCGACTCCTGGCGTGCCTGGAGCGAGCGCGGCGACTCCGGCCGGGCACGGCACGAACACGGTCCCGACTTCGAACAAGGCGGAGCCGTCGCCGACCTCGTCGAGCGCGCCCGCGACTCCGGTTCACAAGGCTCCGCTGACGCATACGCCTCCGACCGCTGGATCGATTCCCGAGACCAACCCGACTCCTCCCGGAGCACCGCGTCCCCGTCACGAATCGGACACCACCGGCCGGACGATGCCCGGGCCCGATTCGGCGCTTTCGTGGGGAACTCGAGGCGATTCGCCCACGCCGTACGTACAGCGAGCTCTCGCGACCGTGCGTGGTCGCAGCGGAGCTCCGGAGGATTCGGACATCCTCGTGCTGCACACGCTGACGGGTGCGGCTCCCGTCGCGGCCCAGGCCTCGTCGACGCACCCCGACCCGGGCGCGACGATTCCCGTTCCGCCGTCGGGACCCGGCGGTTGGATCGGGACGTTGTGGGCGACGACTCGGCTGGCCCTCGAAGTGTTCTTGGTGCTCGCGCGCTGGCTTTTCGCGACCGGGCGAGCCGCGATCGCGCGCGGATCGAATCGAGCCAGCGGGGCGTTCGCACGTCTGATGCTGGGCACGCTGCGCATCACGCTCTTCGCTGTCGGCCTGGCGCTGCTCGGCGCGGTCACCACGCTCGCGGCGTACTTCCTCCTGCGCGGAAACTCCGAGGGCTAGACCGTTGAGCGACTGGACACCGGACATCGCGAAGCTCAGCGCTCTCGACGACGCGGAATGGATGGCGACCGAGCGCGCGTTCTGCGGGCGCTTGCTGGCGTACGCTGCGCGACGCATCCCGGATCGCGACGCGCGTGATGACGTCGTGCAAGAGGTCTTCCTCGGAGCCGTGCGCGGGATCCACCTCTACGATCCCATCTACACGTTCGAGCAGTTCTTGTTCGGCATCTGTCGGAACCGCGTGATCGATCACCATCGGCGGCAGAAACCCGCCGCGTTCGGTGGGAGCGGTGACCTGGACGACGGTCGGCCGTCGCTGGAAGACCTCGCGACCGACGACGAAACGCCCAGTCGCATCGCGCGCCGTCGCGATCTCGAACGCGAGGGTGCGCGCGTCCTGTCGGGCATCGTGAAGCAGTGGGTCCAGGAAACCTGGGCGCAAGCCGAGTTCCAACGACTCATCGTCATCGAGGCGCTGATGGCGCTCGAATGGCGCAACCGCGACGTGTGGACGCGCTTCGGTTTGCGCGACGAATCCGCGGTCGCGGGCATCAAGTTCCGCGCGCTGAAACGGATGCGCGAGATCGCGCTCGAACGCGGCTCCGAGCGCGAGCTCATGGCCCAAGTCGGCGCTGCGGTCGGACAGGACGAGGGCTTCGATCTCGACATCAAGTCCGCGTGGGTGGACACGCGCGCGAGTTGTCCGGCGCGGCATTGGCTCGCGCGGCGGATCACCGGAACTCTCCCTCTGGGCCCGGCGTCCTTCGTGCGTTTCCACCTCGAGGATGCGAAGTGCCCATGGTGCCTCGCGAACTTGGACGACCTCGAACGACTCGAAGGCGAGGCCGGATTGGCGCCGCTCCTCGAGCGCGTCGGGCAGTCGACGCGCGAGTTCTTGCGCTCGCGGACGCTCGGGTGAGCTTCGGCGGCGGGCGTGACGACGCGGAGGATCAGGCCGCGCGAGCTCTTGGAGTGGGTAGATCGGTTGCCGAACGCTTCGTGAGGTGGCTCGGACGAGCGGACGCTAGGTGTCCGCTCGCGCGAAAAGGACAGCCAACTGGGTCAGTTTCCCCGTGAAAGCGTCACGGGCTCCGGGATGTCGTAGCGCATCGGTCTCGCGGGTTCCCGGATCGTGTCTGCGACGCTCGCGCGGGTCCGCGAGCTCGAACCGGATTCGTACGGCTCGCGCGGCGGCGGATCTCTATTCTCATGCACATGATGTGGTCGATCGCCCTGCTCGTCGCGTCCGCGCTCCTCCCTTCCGCACTTCCCGTCGATGCGGCAGCCGCCGACCCGACTCGCTCGAAGATGCTCACTGCGCTCGAAACCGTGAGCGCGGACGAGATCAAGACGGATGTCGCTTTCATCGCCAGCGACGAAATGGCGGGGCGCGACACGCCCAGCGAAGGACTGCGCACCGCGGCGCGTTTCATCCGCTCGCGCCTCGAACGGCTCGGCTGGAAACCGGGTGCGAAGGACGGCTACTTCTACGAGTACCCGCTCGACCATCGCATCCCCGACGAGGCGAAGTCGAAGGTCTCGTGGAGCACGAAGGACGCGACAGGCGAGCTGACGTTCGGCGTCGACTACTGCTTCGCCGGCACGCGCGACGTCGCTGATCTCACCACCTCGGCCGCCGTCGTCTTCGCGGGCGACGGTTCGAAGGAGGATCTCGGATCCTCGCGCTGCGAGGGCAAGTGGGCGCTCGTGTTCGACGCGGGCACGGACTTCAGCACGTTGACTCGCAACGCGCGGCGCGCCAAGGCGAAGGGACTGATCGTGGCGCCGGGACCGAACCAAGAAGGCGGGGAATACAGCACGCGATTCGCCGCCGCGCTCGAGCGTCAGCGCCACGGATCCGCGTCGTGGCCGTCGAAAACGAGCGCGAAGAATGCCGAGGACGAGGACCGTCCGCGCGAAGTGTTCCCGACGATCCTGCTGACGCGTACGAGCATCGAGGCGCTGCTCGCAGGGGCCCAGAAACCGGCGACGCCCGCGAAAGGCGTGGACCTCGGGATCACGCTCGCGGACACGCGAGCGCTCGCGGGCGAAGGCGGTACGATCCGGGTCGAGAACGTGATGGGCTTCTGGCCGGGCAGTCACCCCGAACGCTCGAAGGAGTGCATCATCCTGAGCGCGCACTACGACCACATCGGCGTCATCAACGGCCAAGTGCACAACGGCGCCGACGACAACGGATCGGGCACGTGCCTCATGCTCGCGGTCGCGGAAGCGCTGACGCAGCACGGCCCGCTCGAGCGCTCCGTGATGATCATCTGGGTGTCGGGCGAGGAGAAGGGCTTGTGGGGTTCGAAGGCTTTCGCCGAGAACCCGTGGTTTCCGCCGGGCGTGAAGCCCGTCGCCGACATCAACATCGACATGGTCGGCCGGAACGCGCCCGACAAATTGCTCGTGACGCCGACGAAGGAGCGCGCGAAGGAATACAACGAACTGGTCAAGATCGCCGAGAAATTGGCCCCGCTCGAAGGCTTCCCGAAGCTGGGCAGCGCCGACAAGTACTACGAGCGCAGCGACCACTACGAGTTCGCCAAGCTCGGCATCCCTGTGATGTTCCTCTTCTCCGACGTGCACGAGGACTACCACCAGGCCGGCGACGACCCGGAGAAGCTCGACTACGACAAGATCCACCGTGTGGCGCGCCTCGTGCTGCGCATCCTCGACGCGACCGAGAAGGAACGGACGCTGCGCTGAACGCAGGCGTCGGACTTCATCGTCGACGGCCTGTGGATGAGCGAGTCTGGCTCGCTCGTGAACCGGAAGAGTAGAGTCGCGCGCGTCGCGCGGATCGGCGTCCCGAGGCGTTCCTGCTGGGTGGGCGATCGCGATCCCGCACGCAACCTCTCCCAGGCCGTCGATGCAACGTCGCCCGCTCGTCTGGATCGCGCTGCTGTCCGTGTTGATCCTGTCGGCGTTCCTCGCTGCTTGGAAAGGCGGATTCACGCCTGGAATCTCCGGCGGCGTCGAGCCCGACGAGCGCGCAGCGAACACGCGAATCGAGACCCTGCGCGCGCTGATCTCAGCACCGGCGGGCGACGACGATGCGCGCTCGAGCGCGATTCGCGCGTCGGTGCCTTCTGCGTCCGTCGACTCCGTCCAGTGTCTCGTCCTCGACGACGAGGGGAAGCCTCGCGCCGGAGTTCCCGTGTTCCTGCTGCGTCCGAGCGACGAGGTCGAGAGCGAACTCGAGCGCATCGATCCCGAGCAGAGTAGCTTCGCGATCGAACGTCCGACCGCGGACGACGGACGCGTCGAGTTCAGGTTCGCTTCGCGCGAGCGTCTCTACGTGCTGGCCCTGGTCGAGAGTGAGAGCCTCATCGCGCGTGCGTGGGTCCGCGACGCGCGCGAGATCACGCTGCGTTTCCCTCCGACGATCGGCGCGTTCGAGATCGAAGTGGTGACGCAGGCGGGAGTGCCCGTGCCGGAGTACAGCTTGACCCTTCATCGCGAACGCGGCTCCACGTTGGGCTCAATCGGCGAGCACGCCGTGCGGAGCCCGGATGGTCGCCTTGCGACGTCGATCGAGCGGGCGCTCGCGCCGCATGAGCGGCTCGTCGTGGGCATCCGGCCGTCGATCGAGTTCGATCCCGCACATGCGCGGTATTCACTCGACGATCTGAGCGCGGGAACCGTGCACCGCATCGTCGTGACCGAGGATGTCGCAGGCCGCCTGCGCGGCGTCGTCGTTCACAGGGGAGGAGAGCCCCTGGTGGGGGCCACCGTGACGTGGACATCCACGCGTGACTCGACGGACGGCGTATCGGAGCGGACGGATGCGAGCGGCGCGTTCGTGCTCGGTGCGCTGGCCGTCGCGGGCAGGGGATACCTCAGCGCCGAATCGTTCGGGCTCGCGCCCTACCTGCGGCCGCTGACCGAGGTACCCGTTTCGGCAGCGGGCGAGCTGTGGATCGAGGTCGAAGCGGGCGGTGTCGTCGAAGGCCGCGTGACATCGGGCGGATTTCCCGTTCCGAAGGCACGCGTCGTCGCGTGGGTGGCGAGTGCTCGGCCCGAGTCCTTCGGTCGTCTACCGAACTGGCGCGCGGACGCGACCACGGACGCCGAGGGACGGTACCGACTCGATCACGTACCTCAGGGCACGCTGCTCGTCGGCGTCGTGGCGCCAACGCCGAGCGCTCGCCGCGAATGCCTGACGAACGTGCACGGGCTCGAGGTGTACGACGTGAGCCAGGTGCACGACATCACGCTCACGACCGGAGTCCGCGTGCGCGGAGAGTTCGACGCGGACTTCTCCGACGACGCAGCCCTTTTCCTGCAGATAATCGCTTCGGCGGATGCACAAACGCCTAGCTCGACGGCCACGTGCACGGCGGGCGAGTCGTTCGAGCTGGAAGTACCACGCTCGCGCGCATCGATGCTGCGGATCTGGCTGAACGCGGGCGCGCGGATCGACGTTCCGATCCCGGCGTCGGGCGAACCGATCGATCTCGGTGAGATCGAACTGCAGAAGAAGGCCTTCCGTCCTCCCGACGCTCGGGGATCGCGCTGAGCCGGACGACGGGCCGCTACTTCGAATTCAAGGCTGCCTGCGCGGCCGCCAAGCGAGCCAGCGGCACGCGGAACGGTGAGCACGACACGTAGTCGAGCCCGAGTTCGTGGAACAGCGCGATCGAGCGTGGGTCGCCGCCGTGCTCGCCGCAGATGCCGACTTTGAGGCCGGGGCGCGTCCCGCGGCCTTCGGTGGTCGCGATCCGCATCAGGCGGCCGACGCCTTCGCGGTCGAGCGTCGCGAACGGGTCGTCGTCGTGGATGCCGCGTTCGACGTAGTCGGGCAGGAAGCGGTTGCCATCGTCGCGGCTGATTCCGAACGTCGTCTGGGTCAGGTCGTTCGTGCCGAACGAGAAGAACTCGGCCGTCTTCGCGATGTCGCCGGCGACGAGGCAGGCCCGCGGGAGTTCGATCATCGTGCCCACGAGGTAGGGGATGCGCATGCGGCGTTCGGCGAAGACTTCCTCGGCCGTCGCGCGCACGATTTCGGCCTGCAGATCGAGCTCGGCGCGCGTGCCGACGAGCGGGATCATGATCTCGACCTTGGGCTTCCTCTTCGTTTCCGCGGCCACGTCACAGGCGGCTTCGAAGATCGCGCGCGCCTGCATGATCGTGATCTCGGGGTAGAGGATCCCGAGGCGACAACCGCGCAGGCCGAGCATCGGATTCTGCTCGCGTAGCGCTTCGGCCTTGTCGCGCACGCGCTCCGTCGCGAGCCCGAGGTGCTTCGCGACCGCGGCGACGGCGGCGTCGTCGTGAGGCAGGAATTCGTGCAGCGGGGGATCGAGGCTGCGGATCGTCACGGGACGCTGCGCCATCGCGCGGAAGATGCCGGCGAAGTCGGCGCGTTGCAGCGGCAGAAGCTTCTTGAGCGCTCGCACGCGCTCGTCCGAGGTCTCCGCGAGGATCATCTCGCGCACGAGTTCGATCTTGCCCTCGCCGAAGAACATGTGTTCCGTGCGGCAGAGGCCGATGCCTTCGGCGCCGAACGCGACGGCCGCGCGGCCTTGATCGGGTTGGTCGGCGTTCGCGCGCACGCCCAGCTTGCGCACGTCGTCGGCCCAACCGAGCAAGGCTTTGTAGGCCGGCCAGATCGAACCGCGTTTGGGTTTCGCGCCTTCGAGCAGCACCGCGCACACGTCGGACGATCCCGTCGGCATCTCGCCCGCGTAGACCTCGCCCGTCGAGCCGTCGATGCTGATCCAATCGCCTTCCTTCAACGTGCGTCCGCGCACGGTCATCGTGCCGTCGCCGTAGTCGATCTCCAGTTCACCCGCACCCGCGACGCACACGCGCCCCATCTGTCGGGCGACGAGCGCGGCGTGGCTCGTCATCCCTCCGCGCGCCGTGAGGATCCCGGAAGCAGCCTGCATCCCGAGGATGTCGTCGGGTGATGTCTCGATGCGCGTCAAGACGGCGCGAATGCCCTTCTTCGCGAGCTCGATCGCGCGGCTCGGCGTGAACGCGATCGGCCCCGACGCAGCGCCAGGACCAGCGTTCAAACCCTTCGTGAGTCGGCGCCCCGACGCGCGCGCCGCCGCGAGTGCCGCCGGGTCGAACACGGGCTGCAGCAACTGATCCAGCGAGCTCGGCTCGACGCGCAGGATGGCTTCGCGCTGCGTGATCACGCCTTCTTTCACGAGATCGACAGCGATCCGGACGGCAGCCGTGCCCGTGCGTTTCCCGCTGCGACATTGCAAGACCCACAGACGTCCACGTTCGATCGTGAACTCGATGTCCTGCATGTCCTTGTAGTGCGTCTCGAGCCGCGCCTGGATCAGGACGAGTTCCTTCCACGCCTTCGGCGAGCGCTTCTCGAGGGTGTTCAGCGGATCCGGCGTGCGCAGTCCGGCGACGACGTCTTCGCCCTGCGCGTCCATGAGGACTTCACCGACGAATTTCCGCTCGCCCGTCGCGGGATCGCGCGTGAACGCGACGCCTGTCCCCGAATCGGCGCCCAGGTTGCCGAACACCATCGCGACGACGCTGCACCCCGTGCCCCACACGCTCGGGATGTGGTTCAACCCGCGGTAGGCGATCGCACGTTCGTTGTTCCACGAGCGGAAGACGGCCGAGATCGCGCCCCACAATTGTTCACGCGGGTCCGTCGGGAACGGCTTCCCCGTGCGCTCTTTCACGATGTCGAGGAAGCGCGCAACGAGCCCGCGCAGATCGTCCACGGTGAGATCGGTGTCGAGCTTCGCACCGCGCTCGTGCTTCACGCGTTCGAGTTCCGTGCGGAACGGATCCATCGACTTCTCGCCGTGCGCCTTCAGGCCGAGCACCACGTCCGAGTACATGCCGACGAACCGCCGGTACGCGTCCCAAGCGAAGCGCGGATTGCCCGATGTCCTCGCGAGTCCTTCGACGGTGCGCGCGTTCAGCCCCAAGTTGAGGACCGTGTCCATCATCCCGGGCATCGACACACGTGCACCGGATCGGACGGAGACGAGCAGCGGATCCTCGGGATCGCCGAAGCGACGACCTACCGTCTTCTCGATCTGCGCGAGCGCCGCCTCGACCTCGCTCGCGAGGGTCACGGGAAGCTTGCGTCCGTGCGCGTACCAGTGCGTGCAGACCTCGGTCGAGATCGTGAAACCGGGCGGCACGGGCAGGCCCAAGCGGCACATCTCGGCCAGGTTCGCGCCCTTGCCGCCGAGCAATTCCTTCATCGTCCGGTCGCCGTCGGCGCGGCCGGGGCCGAAGGCATAGACGTAGCCATGCGCGCGGCGCGCGGGCTTTTTCGCGGGGGATTTCGAGGTACTACGGGGCATCGGCCGGGCGGGGGGGGGTCTCGCCGGACCCTGTCAGGGCACCGACGTCGTCGATTTTCCACTCCCTCCCGAAGCGCAGGTCCGTGACCGCGGCACCATCGACGCCGAGGGGCAGGGCGACGCGGCCGAAGATCCATCGACCCAGGCCCTCACCCTTCTGGATGCCCGTGTCCTGGCGCCAGACGATCTCTTGGTCGAGGACGCGCTCGGCACCGCTCCAAGCCTCGGCGAAGTCCTCGCGGACGAGGACGACGTCGTAGTCGCCGCCGGCCGTGTCCACCCGGAGTCGGGCGATGCCGCGGACCTCCTCGACCGACTCGACTTCGGCTCCGACGATGCCCGCGCGGAGCCAGGGCTGCCGCGCGTAGAGCTCGGCGCGGGCCTCGCGCCAAGTCAGTTGCGAGACCTGGTTCCGTGCGCGAAAACCGCTGGAAAAGCAGCGCAATTCGAGGTCCGGGTCGTCGAGGCGCGTCGCGGTCTGGAACGTCCGGAAGGCTTGTTCCGGGGTGCGGAACCCGATGGCCAGGACGTCGGCCGGCTCGGGGGGGCAAACGCACGCGCCGAGGACCAGAGTCCAGGCCGCCGCCCCGGTTGCCGAAGAGAGGAAACGCCCCACGTCCCGGAGCCTAGCAACGGACGACCGGGACTCCACGCGCGTGCCGCGCGGACCGGCCTCGGGAACGAAACTGCGCGGAAAATCACGTCCCCCCGATCTTCGGGCCAACCCTTACCCGGCCATTGCGTAATGGCGAGCGTCACCCAGCCGGGCTATCCTCAGCCCTCCACCGGAGAACGAAACATGCTGTTGAATGCCCTCTCGCAAGGCGTGGTCGCGCGCCGCCTCTTCGCCACCTGCGCGCTCGTCGCCCTGGCCGCCCTGCTGCCCGGGTGCAGCGACGCTGGTAAGTCCACGACCACGCAACCCGCCACGACCACCCAACCCGCCACGAGTGCCACGGCACCCGCGGCTCCGACCGCGGGCGCCAAGGTCGGCGCCGAGGTCGCGAAGACCGCCGACGCCGCCAAAGCGGGTGTGGAGCAGGCCGCAGCCGCGACGAAGGCGGCCGCTGAAAAGGGTGCCGCCGCAGTCCAAGACGGCGCCAAGACCGTCGCCGCCTCGACGCAGGCCGCGCTGAAGGCCTCGACCGATGCCGCCGCGACGCAGGTCGGTCAGGCACCGACGCCGGAGCTCAAGACACCCGAGCAGGTCAAGCTCGAGACGCAGAAGGCCCTCGACGCCAAGGCCGCGGCCGCCAAGGGCAGCGTCGATCCGACGATGGACACGGACCCGAACTCGAAGGCGCGGATCACGTACGAGTTCGGCTCGGACACGATCAACTTCGGCAAGGTCATGCAGGGCGACGTGCTGAACCACAAGTTCGCCATGCAGTCGTCGGGTGAAGAAGACCTGATCATCAAGCAGGCCAAGCCGACGTGCGGTTGCACGGTCGCGCAGATCATGGCGCAGGACGGCGAGGGCCAGATGGTGCCCTACCAGTACGGGAAGCCCTTGCCCCCGGGCCGCAAGATCGAGATCCAGGCCACGCTGCACACGCAGAACAAGCGCGGGCACGCCGGCAGCAAGATCAACATGTTCACGAACGACCCGCGCGGGCAGACGATCCTGTCGCTCGAAGCGGACGTCGATCCGTTCTTCACGATCAACCCGCCGAGCATCAACTTCCAGAACCTGTCGCAGAAGGACACGGCGACGGACAAGCTCACGGTCGCGACGGCCAAGGGCCAGCGCGTCAAGCTCAGCGCGGTCAAGGACAACATGCCGCAAGGCCTGAAGCTCGACCTCAAGGCGCTCGACGAGGACGCCGAGGGCAAGGCGACGCGTTGGGAACTCGTGGCGACGGCGGGTCCGGGGCTCGTCGAGGGCAGCCTCGCCTACTCGGTCCAGATGAAGAGCGACATGTCGATCCCGGGCGGCGAGAAGATGCCGAACGGCACGATGCCGACGTACGAAGTGTCGGCGACGATCATGGCCCGCGTCACGGGTGCGATCTCCTTCAACCCCCAGTTCGTCTCGCTGGGCCTCATCCGCCCGGGTCAGACGATGGCGCGCACCGTCCGTCTCACGAGTCACGACAACGAGTTCAAGCTGAACTCGACCGAGGTCTCGATCCAAGGTCGTGACACGCTCGAGTGGGAGTTCGCGAAGAACTTCACCGCCGTGGTGCGTCCGGTCGCGAACGAGAACGCGGTCGACATCGAGGTCACCCTGAACGGGTTGCCGGACACGCTCTCGGGCAGCTTCAGCGGGATGCTCGTCGTGAAGATCGGTCACCCGGACAAGCCCGAGATCAAGATTCCGATCACGGGCGTGTGCCGTGGCGGAGCGGCGACTCCGGTCGCGACCCCGGCCGCCCCGGCGACGCCGAAGTAATCCCCGGCGACGCCGAAGAACGACCGGCCGAGCTCGGTGACACGGACGGCCGACCTCCGCACGCGCGGAGGTCGGCCGTTCTTTTTTCAGGTGCTGAGAGCGTGAGCAGCAGTCGAGTCTCCACGCTCTCGGACACCGTCTGCGCCGCTTCGCAGCGCGTCGCCCGTGAAGAAATCGAGTCCACGGGCGCTCGGACTCATGTAGCGACGCTTCGCGCCGCGACAGCGTGTGATTTCTTCACACGCTCTGAGTCGGGGCTGGCTGCGCCACCTTCGACCGAGCCCGAGCGGGTCGACTGCGGCCTTCTCACCCCGCTCGGGCCCGCTCGAAACCAGCGAGGGGGAAGCCCGACTCGGTCGCGCCGCCATCCCCTCCGCCCGGCCGCGTCTCCCGGGTCCGACGACCCACGAACCGTCCCCGTACCGACTGCGCGCACGCTTTTGTAGGTTACTCCCCCCGGTCCGACCGCCTACCCAGCGCGCGGCTCCACCGTCCCCTCGTGTCCCAGACCCTCGGCGAGTTGCTAGTCGCTTCGGGCGCACTGACGGAAAGCGCGCTGCGTGAGGCCCAGGCCTACCAGCGCAACGGCGGGCTCCGTCTCGACGAGGCGCTCTCGAAGCTTTCCTTGGTCGACGAGGCCACGCTCTTCCGCACGTTGGCCAAGGAGCAGGGTCTGCCCTTCGTCGATCTCGACAAGGGCCGCATCGCACCCGAAGTCCTGGCGCGCGTCCCGGCCGACATGGCTCGCGAACAAGGGATCGTGCCCGTCCTCGAGAAGAATGGGCGGCTCGTCGTCGCGATCGAGGATCCGACCAAGCGCATCCTCGTCGATCAATTGCGATTCGCGCTCGGTATCGACGTCGCCGCCGCTCTCGCGCAGCCGTCCGCGATGAAGCGCGCGTTGGCGCGCTACTACGGTGCGGCGGTCCCGGAGAACTCCGTCGCGCGCTCGATGAAAGTCGAGGACGGCGACGAGAACGACGCGCCGATCGTGCGGCTCGTGACGCGCACGTTCCAACAAGCCCTCGAAGCGCGAGCCAGCGACATCCACATCGAGCCCGGCCGCGTTTCCGTGCGCGTGCGTTTTCGCGTCGACGGAATGCTGCGCGACGTGGCCGAGCATCCGCTGCACCTGCATGCACCGCTCGTCTCGCGCCTGAAGATCATGGCGTCGATGGACATCGCCGAGCGACGCAAGCCGCAGGACGGTCGCATCGGCCTCACAGTCGACGGCCGCGAGATCGACGTGCGCTGCTCGATCCTGCCTTCGAGCCACGGCGAGACGATCGTGATGCGACTCCTCGATCGATCGCGGTCGTTGATCTCGTTGAAGGAGCTGGGCTTCGAGGACGACGACTACCGTTGGTTCCGTCGTCAGATCAAACGGCCGAACGGAATCGTGCTCGTGACGGGGCCGACGGGTTCGGGCAAGACGACGACGCTCTACGGCGCGTTGACGGAGCTCAACCGGCCGGACGTGAAGATCATCACCGCCGAGGATCCGGTCGAGTACCACATCTCCGGCATCAACCAGGTCCAGGTCAACGCCAAGATCGGCCTCACGTTCGCGCGGATCCTCAAGGCGATGTTGCGCGCGGCGCCCAACGTGATCCTGGTCGGCGAGATCCGCGACAAGGAAACGGCCGAGATCGCGATCCAGTCGGCGTTGACCGGCCACCTCGTGTTCTCGACGTTGCACACGAACGATGCGCCCAGCGCGTTGACGCGTCTCGTGGACATCGGCGTGGCGCCGTTCCTCGTCTCGGCCTCCGTCCAAGCCGTCGTTGCGCAGCGACTGGTTCGTCGGTTGTGCGGCGAGTGCGCGGAAGCCTACCTGCCGTCCGAGGCGGAGATGCGCGCGATGGGGTTCGATCCTCAGACGATCGCAGGCCGAAAGTTTCGACGCGCGCGCGGATGTCGCACCTGCGAGGGGACCGGCTATCGAGGTCGGATCGCCGTCTTCGAGCTGCTCGAGATGGACGCGGCGATCCGCGACCTCGTCTTCCACGGATCGGGCCTCGAGGCGGTGCGCAAGCGCGCGGCGGCCAGCGGCGCGCTCCGTCCGCTCGTTTTCGACGGCGCGCGCAAAGTCCTGCGCGGCGATACGAGCGTGAACGAGGTCGTCCGCGTGACGCGGCTCGCGGCGGGGGAGGACCTGTGAAGGTGCCCTGCGATTCCGAGCGCAGGCACGCGCCGACTGTGCGCGTGAGTGCGAGCACTGCGACAGTGAGTGCGAGCACCGCGACAGGGAGTGCGAGCACCGTGCGGGTAAGTGCAAGCACCGTGCGGGTAAGTGCAAGCACCGTGCGGGTAAGTGCAAGCACCGTGCGGGTAAGTGCAAGCACTGTGCGGGTAAGTGCAAGCACTGTGCGGGTGAGTGCAAGCACTGTGCGGGTGAGTGCAAGCACTGTGCGGGTGAGTGCAAGCACTGTGCGGGTGAGTGCAAGCACTGTTCGCGTAGCTGCAAGCACTGTTCGCGTGAGTGCGAGCACTCTGCCCGTGAGTGCGAGCACTCTGCCCGTGAGTGCAAGGACCGTGGTGCCGCACCCAGAGTTGTGGCGAATCGACTTCGTGCAGGAAGGTTCTGACTCGTGACGAACGGCGGCGTACGTGAACTCATGTCGCTCTGCGTCTCGCGCAAGGCGTCGGATCTCCACCTGAACCCGGGTCGTCCGCCGGTGGCGCGGATCCAGGGTGATCTCGTGCCGCTCGGCGACGTCGTCCTCGACGATGCCGCGTGCAAGATCTTGTGCCGCGAGCTGTGCTCGGACGCGCAGTGGGCCGAGGTCGAGAAGATCGGCACGACGGACTTCGGCTTGGCGCACGCGGGCGGAGATCGCTTCCGCGTCAGCGTGCTGCGTCAACGCGGCCGCGTTTCGGCCGTTCTGCGCTTGATCCCGAATCGCTTGCTCTCGTTCGAGGACATCGGACTTCCCGAAGGTTTGAAGCCCTACTTGCGCAAACCGCGCGGCCTCATCCTCGTGACGGGGCCCACCGGCTCGGGCAAGACGACCACGCTGGCGACGCTCATCGACTGGATCAACTCGACGATGGATCGCCACGTCGTCACGATCGAGGACCCGATCGAGTATTACCACGGGCACAAGCAAGGCTTGGTGACCCAGCGCGAGATCGGCGTCGACGTGCCCGACTTCCCCGAGGCCATGCGTCGCGTCCTGCGTCAGGACCCGGACGTGATCCTGCTCGGTGAAATGCGCGACCTGGAGACGATTTCAGCCGCAATCACGGCCGCCGAGACCGGTCACCTCGTGTTCGGCACGCTGCACACGACGGGCTCCGCGCGCACGGTCAACCGGATCATCGACGCGTTCCCGGCGAATCAGCAGGAGCAGATCCGCGCGCAGCTCTCCGTGTCTCTCCTCGCCGTGATCAGTCAGGTGCTGCTCCCGAAGAAGGATGGGTCGGGCCGCATCGCCGCGTTCGAGATCATGACGATGACGCCGGCCATCGCGAACCTGATCCGCAAGAACGAGACGAACAAGATCAACTCGACGATCCAGACCTCGCGCAAGATCGGGATGATCACGCTCGACGACTATCTGCTGGATCTCGTGAAGAAGGGTTCGATCTCACGCGAGGTCGCGATCGACTCCGCTGCCGACGACAAGGATCTGGAGTCGCGCCTGTGAGTCCTGCGGCAGCTTCCACCGGCGGCAGCAAGCGTCTCCTCGGCCAAGTGCTGAAGGCGCAAGGCGCGGTCAAGGAAGGCCAGATCCAAGAGGCGCTCGCGGAGCAGCGCAAGCACGGCGGTCTGATCGGCCAGTGCCTCGTGCAGCTCGGGTCGGCGACGACCGCGCAGATCGCGCGTGCTCTCGCCGAGCAATCGGGGCTCGAAGCCGTCGATCTCTCGCGCGTCGTACCGGAGAAGGCGGCGCTGGCACTCGTGGATGGGAGCACCGCGCACGCCTACGGAGTCTTGCCCCTCCGCGTCGAAGGGAAGACGCTCGTCGTTGCGATCGCGGATCCCTTGAACGCCGCCGTTCTCGAGGACCTGCGGTTCCAGAAAGGCGTGGACATCCGCGCCGCGCTGGCCGACGCGGCCGAGATCAAGGCGAAGGTGCTCGAGCATTACGGGCCCGAGGGCTCGCTATCGGACGCGATCCGAGATGCGGCGCGGGCTGTGGCCGGCGGGGACGTGAATTCCGCGGCGAAGAGCGCGCCCGTCGTGCGACTCCTGAACTCGATCCTGCATCGCGCGATCCAGGATCGCGCCAGCGACGTTCACTTCGAGGTGTTCGAAGGTTCGCTGCGCATCCGCTATCGCGTCGACGGATCGTTGTACGAGATCGAGGCCCCGCCCGCGCACTTGGCGCAGGCTCTCATCGCGCGCATCAAGGTGCTGGCCGATCTCGACATCGCCGAGACGCGCATGCCGCAGGACGGACGCATCGAACTCGCCATCGACGGCCGACCCGTAGACCTGCGGGTAGCGTCGATTCCGGGCGTTTCGGGCGAAGGTTGCGTGCTGCGCATCCTCGACCGCAGCGCCGTGAGCCTCGACCTCGCGACACTCGGACTCGAGCCCGAGGATCGAGAGCAGCTCCAACGGCTCACGCGTCTGCCGCACGGCATCGTCCTCGTGACGGGGCCGACGGGTTCGGGCAAGACGACGACGCTCTACGCGATGCTGCAGGAGGCGAATCAGCCCGACCAGAAGATCATCACCGTCGAAGACCCGGTCGAGTACGACATCGAAGGCGTCGTCCAGGTGCCCATTCACGACGACATCGGCGTCACATACGCGTCCGTGTTGCGCACGGTCTTGCGCCAGGATCCGGACAAGATCCTCATCGGCGAGATCCGCGACGGCGAGACGGCATCGGTCGCGGTCGAAGCGAGCCTCACGGGACACACCGTGTTCTCGACGCTGCACACGAACGATGCACCGAGCACGGTGACGCGACTCGTCGACATGGGCGTCGAGCCGTTCCTCATCACCGCGACGCTCGAAGCCGTCGTGGCGCAGCGGCTCGTGCGCTCGGTTTGCGTCGCGTGCAAGGACACGTACGAACCGGACGACGAGATCCTGCTCGAACTAGGCCCGGACGCCGAACTCGTGCGCGGACGACGGCTCTCGTTCGGCAAGGGATGTGCCGCGTGCCACCACACCGGCTATCGCGGACGCACGGGGATCTTCGAGATCCTGCACGTCGGTGAGGAGATTCGCGCTGCGATCTTGCGCCGTGCATCGACCGGCGAGATCCGCGATGCCGCGAGTCGCGCCGGGATGAGAACGCTGCGCGACGTCGGCGTCCAAGCGATGCTGGCCGGTCGGACGACCATCGAGGAAGTGCTGCGCGAGACGGCGCGGTAGGAACGGACGAACGCAAGGGATGGCCAAGAAGATCCAACGCTCGAGCGCGCGCCCCACAGGTCCCACCGGAGCTCCGGGGCGTGACGACGCCGGACCCGAACCGTCACCGCGCCGCGCGCGCGGTCGCATTCGACCGCGTCAGGTGACGGACTTCACGGTTCAACTCGCGACGCTCACCGAAGCAGGCATCCCGATCGTGAAGGCGCTCACGATCCTCGAAGGTCAGATGCGGCCCGGTCCGTTCAAGGCCGTGCTACAGGACGTCGTCGAGGACGTGACCTCCGGCACGCCGCTCTCCGAAGCCCTCGAGAAGCACCCGCGCGCGTTCGACCGGCTCTACGCGAACATGGTGCGCGCCGGCGAGGCGGGCGGCGTGCTCGGGCTCGTCCTCGAACGCCAGGCGAAGTACCAGGAGAGCGTCGAGACGATCAAGGCGAAGGTCCGCAACGCCACGATCTATCCGAGCGTGATCGTCTCCGTCGCCGTGATGGTCATCGCGGCCGTCATCGTCTTCATCATCCCGCGGTTCGAGGAGATCTTCCGCTCGTTCGGAATCGATCTGCCGCGAATGACGCAGATACTGCTCGACGTCTCGCGTTTCTCCGTGGACCGCTGGTACGTCGTGTTCGGTCTGCCGATCGTCCTGTTCGTCGTGCACATCATGGCGCTGCGCAGGAGCTATGCGTACCGCTACCGCGTCCACAAGATCATGCTGAAGCTGCCGCTCATCGGCCCGATGCTCTCGAAAGCGCTGATCGCAGCCTTCACGCGCAACTTCGGCACCTTGGTCCAGGCCGGCGTGCCGCACCTCGATGCACTCGGCATCGTGCGCGACGCCACCCGCAACGAAGTCCTCGCCGAGGGCGTCGAGTCGATTCGCAAGACGGTGCGCGAAGGCGAGGGCATCGCTCGCCCGATGGGGGAGACGGGGCTGTTCGACGACCTCGTCGTCAACATGGTGGACGTCGGCGAAGCGACGGGCGAGCTCGATCGCATGCTCTTGAAGGTCGCCGACGCGTACGAGATCCAGGTCGATCGCCAGATCGATTCGCTCTTCAAGGTGATCGAGCCGATGCTGCTCATCGTGGTCGCGGCTTTCGTGGGCTTCATCGTGGTCGCGCTGTTCCTCCCGCTTCTCGAGATCATGAACACGATCGGCAATGCCTGAGCCAGCGCGCGCGAGCGGATCACGACGAGTTCGGGAGGCCGCATGAGGCTCTCCCTGCGCGTCCGCGTCCTCGGGATCGTCACGGCGGCGAACCTCGTCGTGTTCGGCGGCGCGTTCTGGGTCTCATCGCGTGAGATCCAGTCGCGCCTGCGCTTCGACTACGAGAAGAGTCTCTCCGAAGCTGCGCGCGTCCTCGCCGACCGCCTCCAGTCGACCGTCGACCAAGGCGGAGGCATTCGCGTCGCGACGATCCTCGGGTGGCCCTTGTGGCGATATTTCGACGACGCGCTGATCGTTCACCGGAGCATCGACGTCGACGAACGCGGACGCATCCATCCGCGCGGAGCGTGGCTCAATCCGCTCGGACGAATGCGGCGCGGCGTCGCCATCGACGAGGATGTCGTGCTCGCGGATGTGACGCGGGTGATCCAGGACGGCGTGCCGCGCGCGAGCTCGGGCGGCACCGTCGTTCCGATCCGCGATGCGACCGGCGAAGTCTGGGGCGGATGCTGGTTCACGCTCGCGCCATTCCAGCCGCCGGCCAGCCCATTCGAGGTGATCCTGCCCGCGTTCCTCGTCTCGACCGTGCTCATGACGCTGGCGACGGTGTGGATCCTGCGGCGATCCGTGCTCGATCCCGTGGCCCGACTTGCCGCGGCCTCGCGTCGCCTCGCGGCCGGAGAACTCTCGGCGCGCGCCGGCCCCGACCTCTCAGCGGGCGAACTTGGTGAACTCATCCGCACATTCGACGTGATGGCCGGTCAGATCGAGGGCTTCGACGCACACCGTGCGCGGGAAGTCCGCGAAGCGACGGAGCAGGTGCGTCGCGCCGAAGCCGCCGCCATGACGCAGCGTCGTCTCGCGGCGACGGGCGAGCTCGCGGCGGGCATCGCACACGAGATCAACAACCCCCTCGGGGGACTGATCAATGCGGTCGATGCGCTCGAGAGAGGCCAACTTTCGCCCGCGAAAAGTGTGCAGTACTACGGGCTCCTGCGCTCAGGGCTGGAGCGGATCCGCACGACGGTGGGGCAACTCCTGCGCTTCACGCCGCGGACGGCGCGTGCGGTCCCGCTGGCCCTCGTCGACCCGGTACTCGACGCGATAGCGCTCGTGCAGCACAGGTCGAACGGGCTCGGCGTCGAGATCCGGCTCGGCGACACAGCGGGGCGGAGCGACGGGGACGTGCTCGACGTGCTGCGCGCCCTGCCGCCCGTGATGGGCGAACCGCACGAGCTCGGTCAAGCTACCTTGAACCTGCTCGTGAACGCTCTCGACGCGATCGAGACGCGAACCGACGGTCGTCGGGGCGGCCGCATCGACGTTCGCATCGGCCGATCGGGCGATCACGTCGTCCTCGTCGTCGAGGACGACGGACCGGGAGTTCGCGAGGAGGACGTGCCGCGCATCTCGGACCTGTTCTTCACCACGAAAGAGGTCGGCAAGGGCACAGGCCTCGGACTCGGTCTCGTGCACCGCGTCGTCCGGGATCACGGCGGCGCCGTGCACCTCGCGAGTCCGCCGGGTCGCGGTCTCGTCGTGGAGATCCAGATCCCCATCTGGGTGCCGGGCCACCAGGCCGCGGGAGAAAACGCGTGAACGCGAGTGCGTTCGCGTTGCCGGTGCTCCTCGCCGCGTCGGCTTTCTTCAGCGCCAGCGAGACGGCCCTCTTCACGCTGACCGACGCCGAACGCCGTCGCGCGGGTCAGAAGGTGGCGCGCCTCCTCGCGGATCCGCAGGCCCTGCTCGTCACCGTCCTGCTCGGAAACCTGTTCGTGAACGTGATGTTCTTCTCGTTCGCTGCGGACCTCTTCCCACACGACGAAGCGTACGAGACAGCACTGCTCGCGATCGCGGCGCTCTTCGTCCTCGTGCTCTGTGGCGAACTCCTCCCGAAGGCCGTCGCGCTCCAGGCGCGCGTCCGAATCGCGCGCTTCGCCGCGACCCCGCTCGTCTTCCTCGTGGGCTTCCTCGGTCCGATCCGGCGCGTCCTGCAGCGCGCACTCGAGCTCTTGATGCGCGCCTTGGGGGAATCGGCGCGCGAGGAGGCCGGCGTGAGCACGGACACGTTGGCCGAAGTGCTGGAACAAAGCGCACACAGCGGACTCATCGACGTGCGCGAGGCCGACCTCCTCGCCGAAGTGGTCGAGCTGGAGGGCATTCGCGTCGCCGAAATCCTCACGCCGCGCGTCGACATGATCACGCTCGACCTCTCCGATCGCGACGAGGAGCGACGGTGGTTCCAAGTCGCGCGCGCCCTCTCGAAGCGCCACACCTGGATGCCGGTCGTGCGCGGTGGCGCCGACGACGTCGCGGGCCTCGTCCGCCTGCGCGACGTGCTCGCTCATCCCGAAGCGTCGCTCGAGTCGCTCGTTCAGCCCGTCGTGTTCGTACCCGCTCTCGCCAGCGTCCTCGACCTCCTGCGCACGCTGCGCGCATCGGGCGCGGCCGAGGCCGTCGTCGTGGACGAGTACGGCGGCACTGCGGGCATCGTCACGCTCGAGAACGTGTTCGAGGAGATCGTCGGCGACCTGCGCGTCGAGGGCGAGCGCGAGGCACCGGCGGTCACGGCGATCGGCGACGGGCGCTTCCGCGTGTCCGGCACACTCTCGATCCGCGATTGGAACGAGCAGTTCGGTCGCGAGGTCGTGCCCGCCGGGTTCGAGACGGTCGGCGGCCTCGTCGCGGCGCTGCTCGGCCGCATCCCACGCGAAGGCGACGCCGTCTCGATGGGCGGGATAGAGATCACGGTCAACGCGGTCCGCGGTCGTCGCGTCGATAGCGTGGACCTGCGCGTTCTCGCCGCCGCGGGAGCGGTCGCATGAGCACTGCGCTCGAGATCGCGATCTTCGTCGCGTGTCTCTTCGGAACGGCGATTTTCGCCGGAACCGAGACCGCGTTCTACCGCGTGTCCCGCGTGCGCCTCGACATGGAAGCGCGCGCCGGCAGTCGCGCGGCGCGCATCGTGCAACGCCTCGGACGCGATCGAACGGTCCTCGTGATCGTCTTCGTGCTGGGCGTGAACGTCTGCGTGGAAATCCTCACGTGGCGGACGGAAGCGGTGCTCCACGCGCGCGGCGTCTCGGAGGCCGGCGTCGATCTCGTGCTCTCGTTCGTCCTCGTCCCGATCGTCTTCTTCGGGGCCGAGCTGTTCCCGAAAGACCTCTTTCGTCGTCGGCCCCATGCGGCATTGCGGTTCACCGCGGGAGTCGTCCTCGCCGCGCGCATCATTTTCGCGCCGCTCATCTGGATCCTCGCGCTGGTCGCGCGCCGCGTCGCGCGGCTCGCCGGCGGCGAAGGGCTCGAGGCGGGCGCGCAAGGTCGAGAGGCCGTCCTCGGATTCCTGCGCGAGGGGACCGAGAGCGGTGCGATCCCGCGTCACGCCGAGGAGATGGCGCGCAACGTCCTCCTGTTGCGTTCGATCCCCGTCGAGCGCTGCATGGTGGCGTGGAAGGACGTGATACGCCTGCGCGCCGACGCCGACGCTCCGGCGGCCTATGCCGCGATCGCGGCTGCGCTCCACACCCGGATTCCGGTCGAGGGCGTGGGCGGTGTGGTGCTCGGCTACGTCCACCAGCTCGACGTCCTGGGCGACGGCGAGGGGGCCTCGGTCCTCGATCGCCTGCGGCCGATCCCGGTCCTCGCGGCCGATCTCCCGGTGGATCGCGCGCTGGGTCGTCTGCGCGCGGCCGGCCAGCGTTTGGCGATCGTGGGCACCCGCGAGGCGCCGGTCGGGATCGTGACCCTGAAGGACCTCCTCGAGGAGATCTCGGGGGACCTCGCCCGCTGGTAGTCGGGGCGCGAGCCGTCACCGACGCCCTCGGCCGGGGTAGGGGCGACGCCGAGGGCTGGTCCCAGCGCTCGCCGCTCCCTAGGATGCACCTTCGTTTCCTCCCGGAGTCAGTAGGGAGTCCGCCATGCGCCGCAACACATTCTTGGATGGTCAAGCCGCGCTGCTCCTCGTGGGGAGCGCGCTCTTGGCCGTGGGTCTGGCTCTGCCGGGCAATGCTTCGCTCCAGCCGGTGAGTGCTTCTCTCCAGCCGGTGAGTGCTTCGCCCCAGCCGGTGAGTGCTTCGCTCCAGCCGGTGAGTGCTTCGCTCCAGCCGGTGAGTGCTTCTCTCCAGCCGGTGAGTGCTTCGCTCCAGCCGGTGAGTGCTTCGCTCCAATCGACGGGCGGCGAAGACCCCATCCCGCCCACCACGCAGGCCGATCCGCGTCGCACGCCGTTCGCTTCGCTGGGCAACGCCGACTCGAACGGCCAGATGATCGCGGTCACGGGCATCGACCTGACCGGCACGTCGATCCTGTACCTCGTGGACACCGAGAAGAAGCAGCTCGCGATCTACCAAGCGACGGGCGGCAGCGAATCCATGCAGGGCGTCAAGCTCGTCGGCGCGCGGCGCATCGATCTCGACCTGCAGCTCGAGGGCTTCAACGACCGCTCGCAGTACCCCTACGACGAGCTCGAGCAGCGT
>Ga0163149_10001299_pt1 | contig 32316 bp, 32 predicted proteins | sample OliLakLV19MP5G1_FD_148604 | JGI IMG/M metagenome (GOLD analysis project Ga0163149, IMG submission 148604) | Freshwater microbial mat bacterial communities from Lake Vanda, McMurdo Dry Valleys, Antarctica - Oligotrophic Lake LV.19.MP5.G1 | ecosystem: Environmental > Aquatic > Freshwater > Lake >... | reverse complement strand
TAAGCATATCTATTTTTGAAAGAATGCCCATAAATCAACTGTTTCAGCAAACTCAATTACAATATTTCAAAGAACAAAAAGATAATCAACTGAATATGTTCGATTTATAACGCAACGCTATTGATATTTTTTATTCAATAAAAGCTAATGTACCATCGGTTAATCTGTAAAAAGCACCAACAATTTTTATTTCTCCTTTCTCCTCCATTTCTTTTAATATTGGGCTTTTGTCACGGATATTTTTAATAGCTAAACGAACATTGTTTTCAGAAACATGCCTTACAAATTCTTCGTTTGCAGATATTTTTTCACCTGCAAAATCCTGGCTAATAGCTACTGCTGGTTTTATCTTGGCAAGCATAGCGGTGATGTTACCCAGCTTTACATCATCAATGGCGCCTTTTACTGCACCGCAATGCTGGTGTCCCATCACTAAAATTAATTTTGCACCTGCTACCTTACAAGCAAATTCCATACTGCCCAAAAGATCTTCGTTTACAAAGTTGCCTGCTACCCGCCCTACAAAAATATCGCCCAGACCCTGATCAAAAACATCTTCAACAGGTACCCGGCTGTCCAAACAACTTAATACCACAGCTTTGGGAAATTGTCCGGGTGCAGATTTTCTTGCTTGTTCACTATGGTCTCTTACTGTGGTTGTGCCAGTTAGAAAGCGTTTGTTACCATCTTTAAAGTCTTGTAAAACTTCATCTGGCGTAAGTTTGGCCTGTTGCTCTTTGGACATTACGTGATTTACAACTTGCGTTTCTTCTGCTGTTTTTGCCGAAGGGGCGGTTGTTTCAGATGTTTTTGTTGTCTGATTACAAGAGAACAAAAAGATTACTGCTGTAAGCAATGCAATTGATTTAATTTTTCTATTCATTTTTTTAAATATTAGTTAACAATTTTTTAAAATGATGTTTGGCTTGGCTGTGTTGCTGTATTTTGTGTTTTAGTTGTCACTTATTTTTTTGTGTAGTCTGCTGTTTAACTTTTTTAATGAATTTTAATATAATTTCAGCCCTGGAACAGTGCTCAATAAACTACCCTGCATTTGTTGTAAGAATTTAATAATTAAAGGTTGTCCGAACTAAGAATAAACATTTTAAAATTATAAAGCTGGTATTATTGTATTCTGTTTCCGATTGAGCGAAAATTCGTAGGCAACCCTTAAGGCAATAATCCCCCTTGAATTATCAGCAGTTGACCAGCCCTCATGCCTCAGGCCAATGTCAAAAACATTTCTGCCCAATTTGAATTTATCTCCCAGGCCCAGCGAATAGGAAAAGCCTGTACGGCTATTATCCCCCCTAAAAAAAATAGCACCTACTTCACCGGCTCCATAAAAGGATCCCAAATAATATCTTGCACCTAATTTCAGGGGAATTGCAGAAATGTCGGGATTTTTAATATTTAGCCTTTTTTTTCCAGCCATAAAATAATACCCTCCGCTGATGGTGCCACTTACATGCCCAGCAAAGACATATTCACCCTTTAAAGTAACACCTGCTCCTCTTTTATTAGTAGCTGCAAGTTTTGATTCAGCAAAGAGTACTTCTGCACCAACGCTGCCAGAAAATGTGTTAATTTTATAGGCCTGTGCAGCACTAGGATTATTGAAGGATATTAAGGTTGAAAGTATAAGTACAGTTACTGTTATTGTTCTCATTGAAAGCAAGTTTAAACACATTGCTGTAAAAAATATTGTTGTACATTGCGCTCTATCACTGACCAATTAGTAAAGGTGCTTTCCCGTCTGTGATAATTATTTTTGCATTGGGCGATTTAGACAATTGATTAAATGCTTCTATACTTCTGATTTTAATAATTTCAGGTGTTAAACCCTCAGCTATTATTTTTTGGGCATCCCTGGTTCCCTTTGCTTCAATGATTATTCTTTCTACTTCCAGCTTTTGCTGCTGTAAAACAAATTCCATTCTCATAGCATCCTGTTCTGCCTGTAGCTTGCGTTCTATTGAACTTGATAAACCTTCCGGTAATTGAATACTTTTCATTAAAACAGATTCAATTACTATGCCCTGTTTGTTCAATGTTTCGCCCATTTTATCCTTGATGGATATTTCAATATTCGACCTCATCCCGGAATGCATATCCTTGGCAAAGAATTTTGAACAGACATCAGCAGACGCCGACCTGAAAACATTTGCAATGATGGATTGGTAGTTTAATCCCAGTGTCCTTATCAAACTCGGTACTTTCTCCTGGTCCAATCTGTATAATATAGAGATTTGAGAATTAATACTTAGCCCTTCTTTGCTTGGCAGATTAAGCGATAACTCCAGGTTATTGGTTTGAATGGATGTTTTGACAACTTTGCTGATTAAAGGATTATACAGTACAGTACCTTGGGTAACTATTTTGTCTGATAGTTTGCCCAATTTTTGTTTTACACCTACTTCTCCCGGCCTTATAACCGCACAACTTGATATAGAAAGCACGGCTACAGCTATCACTAAGAAAAAAGCTAAGAGGCATAGCTTGGAAAAAGTATCGGTTTTAAATGTTATTACACTTTTGAGATTCTCATTATGATGAGACGTTGTCAATCTTGTTCTATAATTTTTTTTCATGAGTAAATTGTTTTAATTGTTTCTAAAAAATATATGCCCTCTTCTTCCAAAATTATTACCTGCCTTCAGTTATTGCTTAAAAAATACAGGCTTTTTTTACCGCTGCCCGATTATAGTTCTACCTAGGAATATTAATTATCAAGGTGTCCTGATAAAAATTCACACCACCTGTCGTAATTTCATCTGTACCTCCAATAATTCCAATTTCCCCTGCTTCAATCATTTCTTTTAAAATTGTTCTCCGTTTTATAATGGCTTTTACCGTTCTTTTTACGTTTATGGTTGAAACTTTTTCAACAAATTCATCATTGCCGGAATTACGGCTCTCTTTTACTTTAAGTTCATCATTCACTGTAAGCCATCTTTTCAGTAAACCTTTCCACGAATAAATTTTCTAAAAAACATTTTTTGCGGCGCACCATTACCAGCATATCATATTTAATTTCTTTCTGCAGGTTTTCCATTAGTTCTTTAAATTTCAGGTAGCAATTATAGAATGTCCTTTTTATGGCAAAAGCAAATTTACCAAAATCAACCTGCTGCTTATCGTAAAATTGCCAATTAGGGTCTAGCAAATGCACTACTGTAACAGCAGATGTATAAGCCTTTGCCAAATCAACTATTAGTGATAAGGCCTGTTTGTTTGCTTTTTGATAATTGGTAACAAAAACAATTTGTTCAGGCTCTTTCCATTCAAATTTTTCCGGAATCAGCAGCACAGGTATATCACTCTTTTCTATGATACGGACTGCCACTGACCCTACTATTATTTTTTTTACAACACTGGCACCCTTTGTACCTATTACAATCAGCTCAACCTGATTATCTTCTACAAAGCCAAGAATATTATTAATGATTGGCGACCTGCCTACTATAGTGTAAACCTGCAAATCTGTTTCATTGGCCATTACTTTCTTTTTAAGGCGTTGCAGGCGTTTTAACAGTTCGGTTTCAGTTTGTGTATCATACTGCTTGCTTCTTTGTTCTGTATATATAATATCGCTTTCCAAAGGCGTGTAAACATGATACAAAAAAACTGTACCCTCAGTTTTTCTAGCTATATCTGTCGCAAAGCGAAATGCTCTTTCTGCTGTGGGTGAAAAGTTGGTAGGTACTAATATTCGTTTCATAATTTTTCTCTTTTTTTCCACTGAGCCTACTGAATAGCTGAATACGTTTTTTCTGTGTGTTTCTGTACCTCTACCAAAGTATAGGAGCAATTGCGCAGAATTTTTTTAAAAATTTTTAATCAATGCTTTTAATTTTTCATGTTCTTTGGTGGTACGTTGGTGCAGTATCAGGTATTCTAAAATGCACATAAGACTTACCACGCCAACAAAAATATTTCTCTCCATTACTGGGTAATATCTATTAGGAAATGCAACTAGTTTTTTCAATTCCTCTTCCACACCGGCATCTGCATTAAAGAAATCAAGATTTTCTTTCATCAGGCTTATAACGGGAAGTGTATAATTTTTTTTCACTGCTTCATTAATGATTCCCATACGATGGATGGTGCCAACAGGGATGCCTCCTTCTGTTACAAAAAAATGTTTAGAGTGATTATTCATGAGTTTGTTCATAGCTTCCTGTACAGTGCTATTTCCCTGCACACTTTGATAATCATTAATCACTACCTCGTTGAATTTTATTCCTTTTATTAAGGAACTAAGGTGTAATACATATTCTTCGCTGCGAACAGCGACAAAAATAAGCAGGCTTAAAAGCAGCAATACTAAATTGAAATAAATAATAGCAGCCACTAACAATACAGCAGCCAGAACTTTACTTATGATGACAACAATTGAAGTGGCTTTAAAATAATTCATCCGTAAACCGAGTATGGCCCTGAGGATGCGGCCACCATCTAATGGAATGGCCGGTATGAGATTGACAGCAAAAAGTCCCAGGTTTACCAAATGCAGTTTATACAAAAAATCATCTTCATGAATAATATCAAAGTGCCGGGTAATTTCCCAAATAGGCGCATGAGATTGTATAAAGGGCAGAATCAACCCTGCAATGGCTAAGTTTATAGCGGGGCCAACAAGGCTTATCAGCAATTCCTCCTTAGAGGTTTTAGGAAAATTTTCATAATAGGAGATGCCGCCGGTTGGCAACAGGGTTATTTCTTTTGTTAGTATATTGAAATGTTTGGCAACCAATAAATGCCCCAGTTCATGCAATAACACACTCAAAAAAATTAACATGATAAAAATGAAGGACCAGAGGATTTTATCCCAGGTTAATCCCTGTACGGTATTAGCCGCTATAACCCAGGCCAGCAGGATTAAAAATGTCCAGTGTATATTAATTGTAATTCCTCCAAGGCTCTTTAACTTTATTGCTCTTTTCACTGTATAATATTTATTACTGCTGGTAATAAGATTTATTTAAAAGATTAACCCAGGCCTGTCTCTTTCATACTGCCGGAAAATTGATTGGCGTTCTGAACTACCGTATGTTCTGCTTTGAAGCAATACAATGCCCCCAAAATTTTTCTGCAACCCTGTTTCTGTAATTTCAATACGGTTGCCTCTTACTAAGAATCTTTCTATTTGGTTCATCAGTTCACCCCCTGTATTATAAAGGGCATTAATTCTCCGGGATTTATAAAGTTGTTGTTTTAAACGTTTATCAATCAATAGCAGGCCATCAACACTTCGGCGTAATGCCTGCAAAACTGCTTCAACATTACTGACAAGGTAATTAGCCCTTTGCGCCAGTATTATTTTACCTCCAGTAAATTTCGACTGCCAATACTTCCATTGACGGGCAATTTCTGCAGCCAGTAACTGCATTTTGTCACTGGTATTTTCGGTAACGGGAAGTGCAATTTTAAAAACGGTTTCAGGGATAGATGAAGCTTTATAAAATGTGGTAGCTAATGCGGGAATGCCTGTAACAAAAACAGGTTTATCATTTTTGCTATTCAATAATTCTATTGTGTTTAAAACCCCTTTGATTAAATTGCCGGTATTATTTTTTATATCGCAACCCGATTTCTGTTTTTGTGCATATACTTTGTGGAGTTGGTTATTATGGTACTCGAATATTTCTGCACTGGTTTCCTGTAAAAGCAAAAAATAAAACTCAGGCTCCCTGTCTGTAATGGAAGCCAGTTCCAGCAGTGAAACATATTTATTCAAAAACGTTACAGGCTTTCCCCGAAAGTTCAGATAGGTTACTTTTTCCTCCTCTGGCGTAAGGATCACAGCAATACTTTTACAGTGAGAATTATAATTCAGTTTGCTGAATACTTTTTCTAAACTGGCAAGCACAGTATATATATAAACTTCGTTATAACTGCCCTGCAATTTTGTCTGAACAATCTCTGCAACGTAAGTCAACATTGTTTGAATAGTCCTTTCATTCTGCATAGATGGCTGAAAGGGAATAACCAAACCAAGTGACCAAGTTGCTGACCCAGCTTTTATTATTTTTCTTTTGCTGTTATTTGTTACAGATAAATCAAGCATTGTTTTAAGTTTTTTAGTTTAGTTAACAGAAGTTTACTTGTTCTTTAATTAGGAGTATTAATAATTAAAGTTTCAGGATAAAAAGTTACTTCACCGGTTGTAATATCATGTGTACCGCCAACTATTCCAATTTGCCCGGCTGCAATCATTTCTTTTAAAATGGTGCTGCGTTGCATGATGGCATCGACGGTTCTTTTTACATTGATGGTTGAAACTTTTTCAACAAATTCATCATTGCCGGATGTACGGTTCTCTTTTACTGTAAGTTCATCATCAACCGCTGGTCGTATTTTAGTTAATAAAGCGGTGAGATTGCCCATTTCCACATGGTCGCAGGCTCCTTTAACAGCACCGCATTTGGTATGGCCTAACACCACTATTATTTTCGCACCGGCCACTTTGCATCCAAATTCCATACTGCCCAAAATATCTTCGTTAATAATATTACCGGCAATGCGAACACTAAATACATCACCCAGCCCCTGATCAAATATCAGTTCGGCAGAAGTACGGGAATCAATACAACTAAGGATAACAGCAAATGGATGTTGCCCATCAGATGTTTCATTGGCTTGTTGCAACAGATTGCGGTTTACTTTAAGATTGTTGACAAACCTTTTGTTGCCTTCTTTTAAAAGTTCTATAGCCAGTCCCGGTGGGATAGCAGCCTGCATTTCTTTAGTTAATGTTTTCATTTTTTACTTGTTTTTTATCCCGATAACTATAACTATCGGGATGGATGATTAAATTATTTGGGTTCAATAAAATTGATTGTTTCAACCGTTATGTTCTTTGTTTTTGCATTTATTTTATAATTTTGTATTATTTCTATCACATCGTATGCAATAGATTTTGAGTAGGTACAATCAATAATCACTTTTGAGTTTTCAGGAATTACATCCAATGCTTTCAGAACACTTGCTTTATTAAAAAATGAAACTTCTTGTGCCAATACAAGGTGATGCACCTGATTCCCATCTTGTGTAGTTACCAACTCTTTTAAATGATGTGAGTTACGGTAACTGTGGCGCAGGGTGTAAAAGATGCCAAACAATACGCCTATCGTAATGCCTTTCAATAGGTCGGTTAAGAGGATTGCCACGACAGTAGCAACAAAAGGAATAAACTGTTCCCAGCCCTGCTTATACATTTGTTTAAAAAGAGCAGGTTTGGCTAATTTGTAACCTACCATCAATAAGATAGCTGCTAAACTTGCAAGAGGAATCATATTCATTAAGCCTGCAATGGTAATGGCACTGATTAATAAAAACAAACCATGGAGTATGGTACTCATCTTTGTTTTTCCACCAAAGGTTATATTGGCAGTACTACGAACAATAACCTGTGTAATGGGCAGGCCGCCAATTAAACCTGACACAACGTTGCCTAAGCCCTGCGCTTTTAATTCACGGTTGGTTGGTGTAATTCTTTTATCAGGGTCCATTTTATCAGTGGCCTCTACACAAAGCAAAGTTTCAAGGCTGGCAACAATGGCTAACACAATAGCGATTTTCCATACTTCAAAATTTGTAATTTGAGAAAAATCGGGGAATGTAAATTGCGTAAAAAACTCCGATAAACTGTGCGCTACAGGAAGCCTTACTACCTGGTCAGCTGCCAAACTGAAATTTAATATACCATTCTGGTACATATAATTCATCGCAATTCCTAAAATAACAACTACTAACGGGCCCTGAATAAATTGAAATACTTTGTGCTTCTTCGTCAATACTTTATCCCAAAAAATTAATATCGCTAAGGAAATTGCTGCAATGAGTATTGCACCCGGCGTAATTGCATTGAATGCACTTGTGATAGCAGAAAAAGTATTTTCACCGCCTATTTGAAAAAATGCATCATCGCCTTCGGCATCTTTATCGTAACCAATTGCATGCGGTATTTGTTTCAAAATAATCAACAGGCCAATACCCGTAAGCATTCCTTTAATCACTGAGGAGGGAAAGAAGTATGCAATAAAACCTGCTTTGGCAAAACCCATAGTAAGTTGCAGGATCCCGGCAATAACAACCGCTAATAAGAATGATGTCCAGGAGCCAAGTGCAGCTATAGAGGTTAATACAATTACTGCTAAACCAGCGGCAGGTCCGCTAACCCCAAGTGGAGAACCGCTTGCAATACCTACTACAATGCCCCCAACAATGCCAGCGATTATGCCTGAAAAAAGCGGCGCACCGGATGCCAAAGCAATACCGAGGCATAAAGGAACGGCTACAAAAAAAACGACAATACTCGCTGGCAGGTCGCTTTTAAGCTCTTTGAATATGTTTTTTTTCGTTTGCATAATCAGTTGTTTTTTTGATTTATTGGGCTAAGATAGGGATATTATTTTAAATGATAGTAATACTATCTAATAAAATTGTAAAACTTTTAATTATTTTTGCTGGGGAAAGCTTTGAACAGTATCTTTATCTGCATTTTGAGCAAATAATGCCACTATAAAAAGGTAGCATAGATTGGAAGTTCAATTTCAACTAAAAATAAATGAAAAGCTGTTTTGGCAAAACCCCGCGTAACAGGGAAGATAGACTTGTCACAAGAAGTAAACTTGTTTTTAAACATGAAAATTACACTGATTAAGAACACTAAAATTGTGAATGAAGGAACTATATTTCAGGGGGATGTTTTAATTAAAAAGCAAAGAATCGAAAAAATATCCAATCAGATAAGTTTGGGGGTTCATAAAAATTATTTAGAGATTAATGGGGAAGGACTGTATTTGATACCGGGGATGATTGATGACCAGGTGCATTTCAGGGAACCCGGGCTGACGGATAAAGCAGATATTTTTTCAGAATCAAAAGCAGCAGTTGCCGGGGGAATTACTTCTTTTATGGATATGCCAAATACAATACCCAATACACTTACGCAGGACTTATTAGAAACAAAGTATAAAATTGCTTCTCTGAAATCTCTTGCCAATTATTCTTTTTTTATGGGTATTTGCAAAGACAATTTGGAAGAGGCACTAAAAACCAACACAGAAAACGTTTGCGGAATCACTGATGATGGTCTTTACTTTAATAATGATCAAGGAATATTAGCTAACTATCCTGAATTTTTAGAAAAACTTTTTTCAAGAACCAATACCCTGGTTGCCCTGCATAGTGAAGATGATAGAATTATTAAAAATAATACGGAGAACTATCGTAAAAAATATGGGGCCAATATACCATTTCATTACCACGCTAAAATACGAAGTGAAGCAGCTTGTTTAAAAGCTACAAAAAGGGTAATGGCCATCGCAAAAAAATACAATAATCGACTTCATTTCTTTCACATCTCTACGCTTGCTGAAGCAAATCTATTTGATAATAAAATACCTGTTTGGAGAAAGAGAATTACGGCAGAGGCTTGTATCCATCATCTTTGGTTTTCTGATAAAGATTATGACTGCTTAGGGCCGAAAATAAAATGGAACCCTTCCATAAAAACCGGGAGAGACAGAATCGGATTAGTACGGTCGTTACTCAATGATAAATTGGATATTATTGCTACCGACCATGCACCACATACGCAAGATGAAAAATCGGGTAATTATTTTAATGCCCATTCCGGTGGTCCATTAGTCCAGCACGCCTTGGTTGCTATGTTAGAATTATATCATCGGGGAGAAATTAGTTTAGAAAAAATTGTTGAAAAAACAAGTCATAATGTTGCTGAAATTTATCGATTAAAAGAGAGAGGTTACGTACGGGAAGGCTATTTCGCTGATTTGGTTTTAATAAATATCAATAAGCCCCGGCAAGTTACCAAAAGCAATTTGATGTATAAATGCGGTTGGTCTCCCTTTGAAGGGCAAACATTTCAAAGCAGCATCACCCATACTTTTGTCAATGGACACTTAGTATATAACAAGGGCAAATTAGACGAATCGAAAAAAGGTCAGCGATTACTATTTGAAAAAGAAAGATTAGTGTAATACTATTTATATGAAAGTACAACTACAAATAAAAATGAATGAAAAACTGTTTCTCCGTGATCCGGAGCAAACAGAACTGGGCAAAAAAATCATTCGCCATAGTATTCAGTTAATATCTAAAAATGGGTTTGAATTATTCACTTTTAAAAAACTGGCAGAAGATATTGGAACAACAGAAGCTGGAATTTACAGGTATTTTGAAAACAAACACCGGTTGCTGATTTATATTACCGCATGGTACTGGGGCTGGCTGCAATACCGGGTAACTTTTATTACAAATAATATTAAAGACCCTTCAGTTAAACTTAAAAAAGTTATTCATCTGTTAGCTACTACAGTTGTTGATGATGATCAAACAATACATATTAACGAAGACTTACTTCACCAGATAATAATTGCAGAAGGTTCAAAAGCCTACTTAACCAAGCATGTGTCAGAAGATAATAAGGAGCAATTATTCAAGCCTTATAAAGATCTTTGTGCTGTCATTGCCGATATTATTTTAGCATGTAACACAAAATATAAATATCCAAGGTCATTGGCCAGCACTATTATTGAAATGGCGCATTTTCAAAATTTTTTCATGAACAATCTTCCGTCACTGACTGATTTTGGTAAAACCAAAGATGAATTGAAAGTTGTTTCATTCCTGGAAGATTTGGTGTTTAGCAGCGTAAGGAAAAAATAGTACATAACCGGGTCAGTTTCGTAACCTGGCTATTCTTCAGTTTGATGTCCATTTATTTTCAGGCAAAGTAGTAGTCTATGCTCCTTGCTGCACCAATTGTCAGCATTATAACCGGGTGAGTACTCCACCACTCATACCCGTAAATTGTTAAAAGAAGGTAACGACTGGTTTATCCATTCATTTCTTCTACCCACTTATCTCTTTCATCCGGGCTAAATTTCCAGGGCGCAAAATTATTCTCTACATTACTGAACATACCTGCCCATTCCTGTGGAGAGTTACTCTCTTCCATAACGAGATAGCGACGAAGTTCGAGTATAATATCAAGCGGGTTAATGCTGACAGGACATTCCTGCACACAGGCATTACAGGTGGTACAGGCGCGGAGTTCTTCTACGGTGATATAGTCATGCAGTAAGCTTTTACCATCCTCTATAATCCCGCTAGCTATCGGGACTTTATTCTTATTGATATTTTTACCCACCTCTTCCATCCGGTCACGGGTATCCATCATTATTTTTCTTGGGGAGAGCAGTTTACCTGTTTGAGTAGCCGGGCAGGCAGCTGAACATCGTCCACATTCAGTACAACTGTAAGCATCCATTAAATTCTTCCAGCTAAGGTCGCTGATATCTTTGGCGCCAAATTTTTGCGGGGCTGGCTGTTCGCCTGCGGGTATTAGTTCCGGTTGCATAGCATAAAGGACTTCTTTCTGTATCGACTCCATATTCTCCATCTTACCCATCGGTTGCAGGTTGGTATACCAGGCATTGGGAAAAGCCAGCACTATGTGCAGGTGTTTGGAATAGGGGAGGTAGTTCAGGAAAGCAAAAATGCCCACAATATGCAGCCACCAGCAGCCACGCTCAACTAATTGCAGGCTCTCATTTCCTATCCCGTTCAATACGGGTTGCAGGTACTGGGAAATGATAAAATTTCCAGTGGGGTGAGCAGCATAATGTTCGACTCCCCTGGCTTGTAATAATGTATCACTGGCATTCAGGAAAAGAAAAAGTGACATCAGAACAACTTCGATGTACAGGATATAATTGGCATCACTCCGGGGCCAGCCATCCAGGTCCTTACTGATAAAACGTTTCAGTTTAATAATGTTTCTCCGCACCAGGAAGATAATCACTGCCACCAATACAAGCAGGGCCAATACCTCAAAACTATTGATCAGAAAAGTATAGAAGCCTCCCAGCATGGGGGCAAACATCCGGTGGGTTCCAAAGATCCCATCGAGAACAATTTCCAGCACTTCGATATTAATGATAATAAAACCGGCATAAACAAAAAAGTGGAGTACAGCAACCAGTGGATTTCGGAACATTTTTTTCTGACCGAATGCCAGCAGCAAAACATTTTTCCATCTTTCAGCTTTCTTATCACTGATATCCTCATCCCGTCCCAATTTTATATTTCGGCTGATCTCTTTTACTTTTTTAGTAAAAAACCAGACGGAGGCTGCACTGATAAGAATAAACAGTATTTGTTGGGCTATTTGCATAGTGATCTGTTACAATTGCTAATTTACGAGTTGTAGCTATAACTGGATAAAATAGTTGAATAAAAAGGGAAATAATACCTGTGAAGTATAAAAATAGCCGTCTGTTTATTTTTAGCTTGCCGGGAAAGAATTATATTTAGCTAATTCATGATATATGCTATGTTGGTAAGTCAAACGAATTTCGGTTTCCCGGAGCGGAGTAATTGTTCCTGGAAAGATCAAATAGCGAGACGCACCCTAACAATTTTAAAAACAACCGTATTAAAAGCAAGTGAATAGCCAGTTGGCTTTAGAAAACAAGCGCATGCATTTTCAGTTTCCCGTTTGACAATTCGAGAGCGGGTGTGGGAAATTTAAATGCACTGAGTACGGTGAGGAGAAATTTCAGTCCTTTCTTGTTCGTTTTTATTTTAGTCAGATCAATATCAGGGGCCAGGTACCATTGGCGGTATCTTTTTATATCAGGCCGGTTAAAAACGATCGTGCCATCATCATCCTTACCGATATTCTGTGTACCACCAAATAATCCTTCTGCTCCATAACCTAAAGCCAGCGATAACCAGTGGGGGACTTTTGACCGGGGAAGAAATGAACGTATACTGGCACTTGCCCAATAGGTTTGGCCATTATAGTCTTTTAACAGGCGTTCGGGGGTTGATTTACCAAATAAAATATCGCTTCGCTGGTTCAATGTTGGGTCACCATAACTTTTATTATGAAAGGAAAATTTTAACTTGATACGTTGATCATTCCAGGCAAATTCCTGTGCTACTAATGCACCACTGCCGACAATATTTGCACCAAAGTCAGCCCAGCTCCATCCCCAGCCCTCACTAAAACCATCAAGTACCTCTATTACAGTTTGATAAAAAGCCCCACTCATACCTCCAATCCAGATCCGTTTTTTCCGGTCAATACCGGTCCATCGCCAGAGTTCCATACTAGCCCGGCTTTCAATGTACGCACTATACATGTGGCCTACTTTATCCACTTGTTTCCATTCAGGCCAGTCATTGAAACTATGAAAGCCGGTTTGTGGGTAGTCTTTGTACCAGGCGGAATAGAGACCGATCATAGTAGCGCTGTAAGCGACAATATTGCCACCGGCTACCAGCCAGATCCTTTTTTTCTTTTGCGCTGGGGTCAGCATGAATTGCCGGCTAAATGAACTGGAATCAGCTATTTTTTTAGCATTATGCGTGAGTATTGACAACTCTCCTTTCAAAGAATCTTGTGAAAAGATGTTTGTCGTCAGAATCGCCGAACTTAATAATATGATAAGATATTTATACACTATTTTTTTACTCGCTGAAATTTTTTCTTAGGATGTTACCATGTATTGAAAACGGAATAGTCGACAACCATGTTCTGTTCGGGCTCATATAGTATAAGATACGGAAACCTTTTAACTGCAGGTTGCCTGATTTTTTTATATACTTTTTTAAAGGCGAAGGGGTTATGCTTTATCCTGAAAAGCGTTTCTTCAACTGCCAACAGAAATTTAATATCCAGGTTTTCTGCTTTTGAAGCAAACCATTGTATGGCATCATCAATATCTTGTTTTGCCTCCTCTTTTACGTTAATTTCAAAAGCCATACTTATTTTTTAAGCAAAGACTTTTTCACTGCTGCCCAGGAGTAAGATTTGCTCTGACCAAATTTGTGCCGGGTTTTGCGGGCGTCTAATTCTTTTTTTTGTGCAGCAGACAACTGGTAAGCCAGTTCTTCATCTTTTTTTGAATTGACAATGGTATGTAATGCCTCCAGGAATCCGGGGTCATCTATTTCATTGATGGCTTTCGTGAGTTTCTTTTTTATGAGGGTAGTTGTCATAGTGCTAATTTCCCTTAAAAATACAAAGAAATATGCTGAAAAGGAATCTACTTGTTAATGTTATAAATAGAGCCGAAATTCGCTTTGATTTAAAACTACCAAAGTATGGATGTAATAATTCAGGCAAAGATTGACACCTGGCTTTCCGGCAATTTTGACCCCGCTACAAAAGATGAGATTACTCATTTACAAAAAGATAATCCTGCTCAACTGGCAGATGGCTTTTATAAGAACCTTGAGTTTGGAACCGGTGGGCTACGGGGATTGATGGGAGTGGGTACCAACCGGATGAATAAATACACGGTGGGGATGGCCACACAGGGTTATGCAAATTATTTAAAGCAGTGTTTCCCGGGTGGGGTGAGTGTTGCGATTGCTCATGACAGCCGTAATAACAGCCGTTTTTTTGCAGAAACAACGGCAAATGTCTTTGCTGCCAATGGAGTTAAAGTGTATTTATTTGAAGCCCTCCGCCCTACACCTGAACTATCATTTGCAATACGGGAACTAAAATGCCAGGGTGGGGTAGTTGTAACTGCTTCGCACAATCCGAAAGAATACAATGGCTATAAAGCATATTGGGATGATGGTTCGCAATTAGTTCCCCCGCATGATAAGAATGTAATTAAGGAAGTGGATAAGATCGCTTCGGTAGATGATGTAAAATGGAGTGGGGGCGAGGCTAATATTACTATTATTGGTAAAGAACTGGATGAAAAATATATGGAGATGGTGAAGGGACTGAGTGTGTACCCGGAAGTCATTGCCAAACATAAGGACCTCAAGATCGTTTATACACCCATACATGGTACGGGTATTACGTTGTTGCCACCAGTGCTGAAAAAATTTGGTTTTGATAACGTTCATATCGTGGAGGAACAAAGTATACCGGATGGTAATTTCCCCACGGTAGCCTATCCCAACCCCGAGGAAAGCGAAGCGATGAGCCTGGGATTGAAACTGGCAGAAAAACTGGATGCCGATATTTTGGCCGGTACCGATCCCGATGCAGACCGTATCGCTATTGGTGTAAAGGATTCCTACGGGAAATGGGTACTGATGAATGGTAACCAAACGGCCGTGCTGGCTTTTAATTACCTGCTGGAAGCCCGTAAAGCGAAAGGTATTGCGCAGCCGAATGATATGGTAATAACCACCATTGTCACTACACCCATGATCGATGCGATCGCTAAAGGAAACAAGGTGGCATGTTACAGGGTACTGACCGGTTTTAAATGGATCGCTGCGATGATCCGGGAAAAGGAAGGAAAAGAAAATTATATCATCGGTGGTGAGGAAAGTTTTGGTTTAATGATCGGTGATAAGATTCGCGACAAGGACGGCATCAGTGCAGTGGCCCTGCTCTGCGAAATGGCAGCTTCTGAAAAGGAAAAGGGGAGAAGTCTTTATGAAAAAATGATCGATCTGTACGTGGAATATGGGTTGTACAAAGAGCATTTGATCTCCATTACCAAAAAAGGAATGGATGGCCAGCAGCAGATCGCTGCCATGATGGAGAGCTATCGCAATAATCCGCCTAAATCAATTAATGGGTCTGAGGTGGTGCAGTTGCTGGACTATGAATTGCAAAAAGGAACCAACCCGAAAACAGGAGAGGAGTGGGAAATTGAATTGCCTAAATCCAATGTATTACAATTTATACTGGCAGATGGCAGCAGTATATCTGCGAGGCCGAGTGGGACTGAGCCTAAAATCAAATTTTACTTTAGTGTAAATGCACCACTGAGTAATGCCGGTGAATTTGAAAAGACCAATAAAGAATTGGATGAAAAGATAAAAGCGATTATTGGGGATATACCTGACTTGTAAATGGGCTAAGTATCTGAGCCTTGATTGAAAGAGTACATAAAACCGGATATATTTTTTAGTCGTTCTATAATTTTATTTTTCCGTTTCTTCTTGCTATTGCTTTCTCAATTTCAACACCAAAGAATACAAGTGATGAAACGGCGCCTACCAATAAAAATTCATTTAGCGTTAATGCTTCGGTTCTGAAAATGGGTTGTAAAAACGGAACATAGGTAACTGCTATCTGAAGTAATAAAGTAAGCAGTACTGCACCAACCAATGGTTTGTTACTGAACATACCCATTGAAAAGAATGACTGGCTTTCGGAACGGATAGCCAGCACATGCCCCATCTGGCTAAGGCAAAGTACATTGAACACCATCGTTTGCCAATGCGAATTACCATCATGGATACTCCATGCCTGTGTGCCCAATGATACTGCACCCATCAGCAAACCTACCCACATCACATGCACACCCAGGCCCTTTGCAAAAATGCTTTCTTTGGGATGCCGTGGTGGCCGCTGCATAATATCCGGCTCAGCTTTTTCGCTGGAAAGTGCAAGGCCGGGCAATCCATCGGTGACTAAGTTTATCCATAAAATATGAACGGGTAATAGCGGAATAGGTAAGCCAACCAACGGCGCTAAAAAAATCACCCATATCTCACCTGCATTGGAAGTAAGTGTGTATTTAATGAACTTTCGGATGTTATCAAAAATCCGGCGGCCTTCCCTTACTGCTTTTGCAATGGTGGCAAAATTATCATCCAGCAAAATCATGTGTGCCGCTTCTTTTGATACATCGGTTCCGGTAATGCCCATGGCCACGCCAATGTCGGCATTCTTTAAAGCAGGCGCATCATTTACACCATCACCTGTCATGGCAACAAACTGTCCCTGTTCCTGCAGTGCTTTTACAATGTGTAGTTTTTGTTCGGGTGATACCCGTGCATACACACGTATTTTTTTAACCCGGCCCAAAAAATCTTCCCAGTTTAATTTTGATAATTCCTTACCGGTTATTACCGCATGTTTATTGTTTGCATCTTCTTTGGTGAGTATGCCAATTTTTGATGCAATGCTACGGGCCGTTTCAGGATGGTCGCCGGTTATCATTACGGGTTGTATGCCTGCGGTATAACAATCAGCAATTGCCTGCGCCGCTTCTAACCGTGGCGGGTCCATAATACCGGTAAGGCCGATGATGGTTAAATCTTTTTCCAATTCATCTAAAGAGGTTGCTGATGAATAATCATCTATCCAGCGGTAAGCATGTGCCAATACCCGGTAGCCTTCTGCCGCTAATATTTCTGTTTGTTGATGTAAATCTTTTGCATACACTTCATTCTGTGAAGAAGAACGCTCCAGTAAAGATTCCAATGCGCCTTTTACCAATAACAGGTAACGGTTTTCGAAGCGGTGCAATGTGCTCATACATTTACGTACCGAATCAAATGGTATTTCTGCTACGCGGGGATATTGATTTTGTAATTCGTTTTTATTGTATTGTTTTGCCGCAGCATATTCAAACAATGCCAGTTCGGTAGAGTCGCCAACAGATTTTCCGTTTTCATTTACCTGCACATCATTACTAAGGGCCATGTTCAATAATAAAAGCCGGTTCACTTCTTCATCGTTGCCTTCTTTATTTATTACAACAGATTTTTCAACCTGCATTTTATTTTGAGTAAGCGTTCCTGTTTTATCAGTGCAGATATAGGTAACGGAACCCAGCGTTTCCACCGCAGGTAATTTGCGTATTAGAGCTTGCCGCCTTACCATTCTTTTTGCTCCAAACGCTAATGAAATGGTGATGACAGCAGGTAATGCTTCCGGTATTGCGGCAACTGCTAAAGAAATAGTGGTGAGCAATAAACGCAACGGGTCTTCGCCACGCAGGTAGCCGGTTACAAAAATTACAATGCAAATACCCAGCACAACCAATGATAATTTTTTTCCAAACGCAGCCATTCTTTTTTGTAATGGTGTCGTATTGTCTTCGCCTGCCAACATTTTTGCGATTTTCCCCATTTCTGTTCCCATACCTGTTTCTACCACTACGCCTTCACCTCTTCCATTGGTAATAAAAGTGCCTTTATAGGCCAGGTTTTTTCGGTCCCCCAAAGGCATGTCGTCACCAAGTAATTCACCGGTTTGTTTTTCTACATCATGCGATTCACCGGTTAAAGCAGCTTCCTGCATTTTAAGGCTGTGTACTTCCAGCAGGCGGATGTCGGCAGGTACAATCTGTCCGGCTTCCAGCAATACTTTATCGCCGGGTACCAATTCCTGCGCCGGTATTATTTTTATATTGCCGTCACGCATTACCGTGGCATTGGGGGCCGCCATGCTGCGTAATGCTTCTACTGCTTTTTCGGCACGGTACTCTTGTACAAAACCGATAATTGCATTTAGTACAACAATGATTAAAATGATAACCGTATCGGTTACATCGCCCATGATGCCTGATATAACAGCGGCTATCATCAGCACAACAATCATAAAATCTTTGAACTGCAGGATGAATTTTAACCACAAAGGTTTTTTCTTTTCCCGGACTAATTCATTGGAGCCATGGGTTTGCAGTTTTTTTTCTGCATCTACCTGCATCAAACCTTCTGGCCTTGCGCCTAAAGTTTCTAAAAGTTCCCTCTGATTAATTAAATGCCAGTTCATAATAAAAAATTTATCCCATACTGTATAAAGCTAGTATAAGAACGGTGTAAAGAATAATAAGTATGATAGCATCAATGCCCAATACAAAACGTTTTTTTGGTGAGGCATACATAATGCTGATGCCTACTACGGCAGTCATCAGTAAAGTTACCATGCCACTTAGTGCATGGTTGGGATTAGTGGCCTGCAGCAACGGTCCTTTTCTATACATCAAATCATTAAAAGCCAGAATGAGCATATTAAAAATATTGCTGCCCAGCAAATTTCCAACCGCTATATCCATACTGCCCAAACGTACAGCAGCAATAGACACCACCAACTCAGGCAATGAAGTAGTAGCTGCCACCAATAATGTTCCTACAAAAGATTTACTTAACCCTGCTTCGGTGGCAAGATGGTCGGCGAAATAGGGTAATGCAATGGCACCTGCAATTACCATCAATGCAAATAAGGCATACCGCTTAATGGCAAGTTTCAGCGAAATGTCTTTATGCGTATGATGAACAATTGGAACATCTTTGCCAACAATTGTAGCAGCGATGTGTTGTTCATTTTTAAAAATGATGCGAATGGCTATTAAATATAAAATGATGAGCAGGATGGAAGAACTGCTGAACCAGCCAATAACAGGAAACCTGCTGCCAAATACAATTGAAATAACAGAAAGTGTGATAAGGAAAATCCCAAAGAAGCCAGCCAGTACGTGGCTCTTTGTAACTACAGAGGATATCGGTTTGCCCGGAACAAAATAGTCCAGCACTGCTAAAATGAGTAAATTAAAAGCACAGCTACCAAAAATATCTCCCACGGCAATGTCAGGTGAGTCAATAAAAACGATAGAACTGACACCGGTAAATAATTCGGGCAGTGAAGTAACTGCGGCCATCATGATTAAACCAAACCAGGCCTTGCCCATGCCGGTAAGTGTGGCAATGATATCACCGTATTTGGAAAGCCGGGAACCGCTGAAAATAATGAGTGATGAGCTGGCGAGAAATCCTGTGATTATTAATAATAGTGAAGGCATTGACTTTATATTTTAAACAAATTAATTAATCTATCAAGCACCTCTTTTTCTTTTTTGTTTTTACCACAGTAAGCTTCTGCAATGGCTTTGCTGGTTTGCAAAATATTGTTGATAATTTCCGCAGTGAAAGCAGCTTTGTTTTTCCTGTAAAAATTTTCAAATGATTTGAAATGATTTTCGCCAACAGGTTCTGTTTCTTCAAATTGAAAAGAAAAATTAATCAGGTAGGCCTGGTCTGTTCCATACCTGTCGGTAGAGCCTTCCATGGGTTTCCATGTTTTGCTGATGCAGGTTTGCAAAGCTTGTTTTTCTTCAGCGGGTATCTTGCCGTCAATACCGGAAACATGGTAAAATAATTTTCCTAATTCTGCGTACAGTTCTTCGTAAAACATGATTTTTATTTTTAGATGATTAAATTGGTTTTATTTTTTTTGTTGATAATGGTTCTTTACCCATGCCACCATTTGGTTTTCAGTCATGCTATCCGTTGTTTCTACTGCTCTTAATCTTGAAGCCAATACAGTATCATCCTGAATGAATTTCTCCAGTTCTTTTTTTATTCCGGCAGGGCCGAACAAAACAATTTCATCAGCCGTTTTTATTTCATTCGAAACATTTTTAAAGTAGCCCCGTTTTTCATTCGCCAGCCTGTTTTCCTTCTTCTTGCCAAAGTCTAAAAACCAGTTGCCAAACCGGGTAAATGCCTTTGTTTCGCCAGGTAGCCTTTCCCTTGCTTCAATAGAAGAGTGAATGGTTTTAATTGTATGACTATTTTCTGTTAATGAAATAATCACGGCTCCCTTTGTATCAATCCAGATTCCGGTTTGTTTTTTCATCATTAATTGTTTTTAACTGTTGAATTAATGCTGTTTCAACAATTGCTATTAATTATTCCAGCGTTTAAAATATTTTATTTTACTGCCTTACCGGAATTTTCGATTTCTTCTTTTCTATTTGCTTTACCAATACATCCACTGACTGTGCAATTGCTTCTTCAAAGGTTTTACATTGGGAACTGGCCAGCAAATCGTTTCCCGGAATAATCAATCGTATATCGCATAGTTTGTTTTCTTTAGTGTCTGACTTTTCCGCACATAAACATACTTCGCTGCTGATAATTTTATCGTAGAATTGAGAAAGCTTTACTACTTTATCATTTACAAAATCTGTTAGTTCCTGCTTTGCGGAGAAACCTAATGTTTTAATTTTAATGATCATCTTTTTTAGTTTTTATTTTTTGTTTAATCAATTTCAATTTTATTCAATATCATTTTATTTATTACTCTGTATAAATGTTCAGCATCCTCCAATCTGCATAGTTCAGTACCGGGGTTGATTGTAGCAGCCGTACCACAGGCCACACCATATTGTACTGTTTCAATTAAATTTTTATTTTGTGATAAACTCAACACCATGCCAGCCACCATACTATCTCCTGCGCCTACCGTACTTTTTCGTATTACTGCCGGGGGTATTATCTGTTGCACCATATCTTTTGTTACCAGCATGGCACCTGCAGGGCCCATTGAAACCACCACCACTTCACATTTCCCTTTTTCAATTACGGTTCTTGCCACATCATCCACCAATTCAATATTCAATTCTTCTTTTCCCACTAATGAACTTAATTCACCGACGTTAGGTTTTATTAAATACACTCCTTCGTTAACGGCTTGTTTCAATGCTTCGCCAGATGTATCAACAATCAATTTTGCATTTTTACGCTTGGCAATTATAGCAATCCTGGCAAAAATATCTGTTGGCACTCCCTTTGGTAAACTGCCGCTGGCTACTATATATTCCACATCATTTATTTTTTCAATGGCCGTTAAACAATCTTTCCACTCATGCTCCTGAATATGCGGCCCCGGCATACCAAAACGGTATTGCTGGTTGGAAGCCGTTTCGGCAACAACTAAATTTTCTCTTGTACTTTCTGCTGTTTCAATTACAATAGATTGAACTGATTCTTTAATGAGTAATTCTGAAAATGCTTTTCCGGTATAGCCACCTGCCAGATAAACAGCCGTAGCTTCTCCACCTAGTTTTTTAATCGCTCTTGCTACATTTATACCGCCGCCACCTGGTTCATAAACCGGCTCTGTACATTTCAGTTTCTTTTCCGGGATCAATGCTGCTACCGATGTGCTTTTATCAATGGCGGGGTTAAATGTTATGGTTATAATTGAAGGCATATTTTACTAAGAGTTGATTTATTTATGTTACCACCATACAAACTATTCGAATCTTTTTCGACATTAAATTTTTCGTGCTTTAACTTTTTTATTTTCAACTTAAATACAAAAAGTAAATAATTCGCATTTTCTTTTCATATACTAACAAGTTCATTTTCCGAAGTTTTATTATTTGCCCAGCTATCAAGATTATAAAAAGTAGTATCTGCAATATTTGATAGTGCTTCATTGGTGGCAAATGCCTGGTGAGGCGTAATGATTACATTGGGGTAGCCCATCAGCTTTTTCAATACATCATCTTTTACTTTGTCCTTGGAAAAGTCGTAAAAGAAGACACCTTTTTCCCTTTCGTAAACATCCAGTCCGAGATGCCCAATTTTACCACTATCCAAAGCCTCAATAACATGCTCAGTATTTATTACAGCACCTCTAGCGGTGTTAATCAGCATCACGCCGGGTTTCATTGTATCCAGTATTTCCTTATTGATTAAATATTTGGTGGAAGTATTCAGTGGTGTATTCAGTGTAATAATATCGGATGAACTGCACAATGTTTTTAAATCAACATACCGGAGATTATATTTTTCTGTGAGTTCCTTGTTTTCTGCAATATCAAAGCCTAATAAATTACACCCAAAGCCATGCAGGATTTTAGCGGCTATACTTCCAATTTTGCCGGTTCCTACAATGCCAACCGTTTTTTGGTGTAAATCAAAACCCACTAAGTTGCCTACCGTAAAATTGTGTTGATGCACCTGCTTATCGACCAAAATCAATTTGTGGTTCAGTGCCAGCATCAGCGCTACTGCATGTTCGGCAATGGAGTACGGTGAATACTCCGGTAGATTGGCACATTTTATTCCCAAATTATTTGCTGTTTTAATGTCAACATTATCGTAACCCACAGCCCTTATTGCTATGTATTTAATTCCTGCTTCATGTAATTTTTCTATCACTGCAGTTGACACATCATCACCAGTAAATACAACCACTGCTTCGTGTCCTTTTGCCAGGGTTGCCGTATCGGGCATTAAGGCTTCTTCTGCGCAGGTTAGCTCATGGTTAATTTTGTTTGCTTTCAGCAGATATGAAAGTTCAAAGTCTTTTATGCTGTAGATAATTGTTTTCATCTTATTAAGTTTTATTTAGCTACACCTTATTTACCCAACGGCAATACACCTGCCATCTCACTAATTACATTTACCAATTCTGTCCCGGCCGGGACAACTATTTTAGAATTTGATTTTAGTGAAGCCTCCACTGTTTCTAATTTTTTTAATAATTGGGCATTGCCGGTAAAATATTTATCGGCTGCTTCATTTACCAGTTTAATGGCCTCGGCTTCACCTTCTGCTTCCAGTATTTTTGATTGTTTATAACCTTCGGCTTCTTTTATTTTAGCCCGTTTTACACCATCAGCCACAGTTTCCGCAGCAGTAGCATAGTCAATAGCGGCAATTTTTTCATTCTCCGCTTTTACCACTTTGTTCATGGTTTCCTGCACATCTTTTGGCGGATCAATCTGTTTCAGTTCGGTACGCACAATGGTAATTCCCCAGCTTTTGGTTTCATCAGAAAGGGTGCGGTGAAATTCAGAATTGATTTTTCCTCTTTCGCTGTTTGCAGATTTTAGCGTAAGTGTTCCGATAATATTCCGCAATGTGGTACGGGCAAGGTTAATTACTTGCGACTGGTAATTGTTTACCTGGTATTGGGAATTCTTTACGCTTTCTTCTTCTTCCATTACTTTGAAATAAACCACTGCATCCACACTTGCATTCAGGTTGTCGTTAGTAATGATTTCCTGCGGCTCTGCATCAATCATCCGCTCAGTGACGTTAACATTAACCATCCTGTCAATAACAGGAATAATCCAATGAAATCCGGGATTTGCAAACTTGCGGTATTTACCCAGCCGTTCAATTAAACCTCTTTCTGTTGGCCTGACGATTTTTATTCCACTGAAGAAAAATAATACAACAGCGCCGATGATAATTAAAATTGTTGTGTCCATGATTGTTTTTTTAATTGTTTATAAATAATATTTAAAACCCTTTTTTGATTATTGTTGTTTTTGAAGAAAAATAATCACTGCATATATTTTTATCAGTTTAATTTTTGCTTTCGCAAATTGTTTTCTGCCTTTGCTATATTTTCTATTCCTTTCACCAGTGCATCCGGTGTAAAGGAGATACTGTCAATTCCCTGCTCTACCAGGAAATGTGAAAACTCCGGAAAATCACTGGGAGCCTGGCCGCATAAACCTATTTTAATACTTGCTTTTTTTGCCGCTGTAATAGCCTGTGCAATCAGGGTTGTAACGGCTTCATCATTCTCATCAAACAAATGGCTAACAATTTCTGAATCCCTGTCGAGCCCAAGCGTAAGTTGTGTAAGGTCGTTGGAGCCTATTGAAAAACCATCAAACAGTTGTGCAAACTTGTCGGCCAAAATCACATTGCTCGGTATCTCAACCATCATATAAACTTCCAATCCGTTTTCATGCCTTTTTAGCCCAAACTCTTCCATAGTTTGTAATACGTTTTTTGCTTCTTTTAATGTGCGGCAAAAGGGAATCATTACTTTTACATTATCCAATCCCATTGCATTGCGTACCCGTAGTATGGCTTCACATTCCAAACCAAAGCCGGGTTTGTATCGTTCATCATAATAACGGGATGCTCCACGAAAACCAATCATAGGATTTTCTTCTTTCGGTTCATACAATCTTCCTCCAATCAGCGAAGCATATTCATTGGTTTTAAAATCACTCATGCGTACAATCACGTCATGCGGATGAAAAGCAGCGGCCACTCTTGCAATAGCTTCTGATAATTTATAAATAAAATATTCCCGCTTGCTTTTGTACCCGGCAGTGAGTTGGGCAATAGTTGTTTTTTCAGGGCTTTCGTGCAGTTGCTCAAATTGTATCAACGCCATCGGGTGAATGAGGATACTGTTGTTAATGATAAATTCCATTCGCAGCAAACCCACCCCTTTTGCAGGAAAATGAGATAACTCAAATGCCCGGTTGGGGTCGGCCAGTATAAACATGGGCTGTGTTTTTGTAACCGGAATTTGTGTAAGGTCCGTTTCCGTTTCTTCAAAAGCAACAGCGCCATCCATTACCTGTCCTTCATCACCTTCGGTGCAAACAACAGAAATAATTTGGCCGTCTTTAATAACCTGGGTGGCATTGCCTGTTCCAACAATTGCTGCTATACCTAACTCACGGGCCACAATAGAAGCATGGCTTGTGCGGCCACCTTTGTTGGTAACAATGCTTACAACTTTTCGCAGTAAACTATTCCAGTCTGGGTTGGTAATATCAGCAATCAGTATATCGCCCTGTTGCAGTTTATGTGCTTCATTCAGTGAATGAATGATACATGCCCGGTCACTGATGATGGTTCTGCCAACAGCTTTACCAGTACATATTATTTTACCTTTTTCTGTCAGTTTGTAATTTTTTATTTTGCCATAGGCTTTTTGAGAATGTACTGTTTCGGGCCTTGCTTGTACAATATAAATCTGGTTGTCTTCGCCATCTTTGGCCCACTCAATATCCATCGGCATGGCATAATGCTTTTCAATATCGTAACTCCACCGTGCCAATTGCTGCACTTCTGCATCATTCAATATCCATTGTGAACGTTTGAAAGCTGGTGTTTCAATATTGTGGATGGGTTTATCGGCCAACGGATCTGTTGCATACACCATGGTATGTTCTTTATCGCCTAACTTTCTGCCAATGATGGCCTATTTATTTTTATCAAGTGAAGGTTTAAATACCCAAAACTCATCGGGATTAACAGCACCCTGCACCACGTTTTCGCCCAGGCCCCATGCACCTGTGATGTAAATGGTATTTTGAAATCCGCTTTCGGGGTCAATGGTAAAAATTACACCAGCGCAACTTTTATCAGAACGAACCATGCGTTGCACACCAACCGATAAAGCTACCAGCATGTGTTCAAAGCCATTATCAATACGGTATTTGATGGCCCGGTCGTTGAATAAAGACACATAACATTTATGAACAGCCAGTAATAAATTTTCTTCTCCTTCTATATTCAGGAATGAATCATGCTGCCCGGCAAAACTGGCAGTGGGCAAGTCTTCGGCGGTAGCGCTGCTGCGTACCGCTACTGTAATGTGTTGGTTGCCCGGTGTGGTTAATGTTGTGTATGCCTTTAATATTTCCTGCTTTACATCATCCGGTAATTGAGCTGTTGCTGCTAATGCTCTGCATTGTTTGGCTACTTCAGGTAAATTAGAAAGTGAATGAATGTCTATACTGTCTAATAATGTTTTGAGCCTATCTTCTATCTTATTATGTGCCAAAAAATATTTGTAGGCGGTTGCAGTTATTGCATATCCATCCGGTACTTTAATGCCAAGTGGTTGCAGCTTATTAAACATCTCACCAAGCGATGCATTTTTGCCACCCGCTTCTGCCAGATGGGTGAGATTTATTTTTTCAAAAGGAATGATATATGAATTCATTGTTGTTGTTATTTAAACTTTGAACAATTTTATGTCGCTTTTTTTATTCCTCTTCAGGCACTATCAGCAAAAGCCGGGTAAATATGTAAGCCATATTTTTAGTTAAACTTTCTGCAAATAAATTTTCTAAAAAATCTTTTTTTCGTCTTATCATTACCAACACATCATGCCGGATTTCATCATCCAATTTTTCCATTGTATCAGTAACTTCTGTTGTTTTCAATTCTTTAAAACTTCAGGTTGCAATCACTGAATGTTCTTTGCAACACAAAAGCGTATTCACTAAAGTCTGCCTGCTGTTTGTCTACCAACCTAAGAAATGGCAATCCCGTGTTTTGCTTTTTTCACTTTCGGGGTATTAGCTGATTTCTATTCAAGTAATAAGGTTTGCATCGTTTAATATTTTATAGTTGGCTAAATAAAACCTATTTATTGTGTGCTGTAAAAAGCGGTGTATCCAATTCCTTCATTAATATATCGGCCATACTGGTTTTAAACCAACGTGACATTTCACTGCGGCGATAGGCGCCCAGCACTACCAGTTCATTTTCTTTGTGTTTACGCAAATGCCCCAGTACCTGTTCTTCTGCATCGCCTTTCACAACTTTATATTCAGCTTTTGGGAAATGCCGTTTTATAAATTCCCTCATCAATTTATTATCGGGCAGGTGCAGGGTGTCCATATAAGCACCTTTAACTGTAAATACTTCTACCGGCACTTCGTTATAATCGCCGAGCAGGTAACTAAACATTTTTACGGCATACAAAGCAGAAGGCCCGCCATCGTACAGCAAAGTGATTTTATCAACCGGTTTATAAGCGCCGGGAACAATCAGTACAGGGCATTGCACATCGGCCAGCAAATCTTTTATAAACCTGGTAGGGGATTTTTCTTTATACCGGGAAAAGGTTTCATGCTCGCTGATGATGATTAAATCGGCAAACATACTTTCATGCTTTAGTTCCTGCAGCGCAACGCTTTTATCCCGGTGAACAGAGAAACTAATTTTTGCTTTTCCACAGCTTTGTTCAAACTGGCGCACTGCATCCTCTCTTTTCTTTCTATCCTTTTCATCTAATTGCTTCACTACATCCTCTGGTTTCTCGTAATTTTTATACACTTTACCAATACTGTAGCTGCGATAAATAAATTCATCCAGGAAAACCCCAACCAGGTGGACATTGGCCGTGTAGGCTAATTCCTGTGCATAAGTCAATGTACTTTTAGAGATTTTGTATCCATCAAAAACTGCTATAAACTTTTTCATTTTTAAATAGTTTTAAGGATGTGTGGTAAAAACAGGCATGTCTAAAGTTTTCAAAATATTTTCGGCTTTACTTTTGTTAAAGAATTGAGATATTTTACTTCTGCCGTAGGCCCCGACTGTTACGATGCAATTTTGCTGTTTGATAAGATGAGAGAAAATGGCAGCGGCCGCTGTACCCGTTAAAAATTTGAACTCCACATTATCATAATGATGTTGCAGGTATTCTTTGATGTATCTGTTATTTGCTATGGCTTCATCATCATTTTCAGATACATATAACACTGTTACCGTTGTATTTTTAAAAGAAGGAAATAAATGGGTAAACTGTTTATTGGCATACACCGAAGAATAACTCCCGTTATAAGTAAAAATCACTTCGTTAATTGGCTGCATGTTATTGGGCATTACCAATACCGGGCTTTGTGCAGCGGTGAGCACTTCTTCCACAAATTTTGCAGGGGCAGCTTCCTTGTCTATGCCAAAACTTAAGCCGGATGCTATTAAAAGCAGATCCGCAAAGCGGCTTGCTTCAATCGTGTCTTCCAATGGTATGTCCCATACTCTCAGCAAACTGCCATCCAGGTCTGTTTCGGCAAAGGCCTGCTTATAGGTTTCAATATTTTTGTCAACGATTTCTTTTTTTGCATCAGCATCATCATGCCCCGAAAATGGATAGTTGCCCAAATGCCCGCATTTGCTAAGCGGTACTACTACCTGTACAATATTCTCAATAAACAATGCAGTTACCTGCCCATTGGTTCGTTGGGCAATATAAGCGGAATAGCCAAGCTGGTCTTTATTAAAGTCCAGTGCGTCTAATACAAGTAATATCTTCATATCAAAGAAAGTTGGGTGGTGAAGATGATAAAGAACTGATTTATTAATGGCAACATTTATATCATAGAAAGATGATTGCTATTTTGCAAAGAACTGTTTACAGCAGGTTTAGAGTTGGGTGGAAATCAGGGGGACGGTATCTTTAAATAATTTTGCTCTGTGCTTCAGTGGCAACAATTATTTTGCCGGAATAGCCAGCAACGGAATAGAAGAATGGAAAGCCATTTTCTTAGTCATACTTTTTCGCATGATTTTTTCCCAAAAACTTTTGGGGTATGTAATCATCGCAATTATATCCACCTCATTTTTTGCATCGTATTTATCTACGGTTGTTTCAAAATCGCTTCCTTCTAATAGTTCCCCTTTAAATTTTGTACCGGGAAACATTTTGTTTAAAACTTCCAGGTAATGTAATAATTGCCGGGTGTTAAGAATGTAGTCAGAAGCTTGTGCATCATCGGTATCTACAAACACGGCCACATGAATGGTGGCAGCATAAAGATTTGCCAGTTCAACAATCGGGTTGAGCAACTCCTTGTTTTCTTCAAACTTATTGGTGGCAAACAGGATGCCGTCCGGCTCTTCCATTTCATAACTAACAGGTACAGTAAGCACTGGTATCTTTGCTCTGCCGATGGTGCCTGCTGCCACGCTGCCCATAAATATTTCTTTCAAGCCACTGGCACCGGTTGTACCCATAATTATCAAATCTACCTGTTGCCCTTGGGCAAAATCATGAACGGAGGTAGTTACTGTACCCTTTGCCAGTTCGGTTTCAGTTTTTACAGCAGGATAAATTTCAGCAACAGTTTTTTGCAGGGCATTTAATTCGCCTAACCTGTTATTGGTAATTTCTTCCTGCAATCTGTCATGCAGCGGATAGGGTTGCCGGATGCTGTCGGTAATGGGTTCAATAACATGCAGCAAAAAAATGGTTGCCCCTGTTTTTTGTGCAATCTCTGCTGCATAAGTAACCGCCTTCATCGCAGTAGCTGAAAAGTCGGTGGGAACAAGTATTTTCTGCATGATATATTGAATTAAGAAAATAGTTTGTTGGTTTTAATTTTATTAAAAACCAATAAAGGCACTTTAGCCTGAAAGGACAATTCTTCCGCTTTGCTTGACAGGAAAAGTTTTTGAAAAAATGTTCTTTGCTGATTTGTAAACATAATTACTACCGATGGCTTCTTTATCCTGATTTGGTTTTCCAGATTTTCAATCAACGAATGTGTACCATCATTTTTTTTAAAATATAATTTCAACTCGTATTTGAACTCTTTCTTAAAAGCTGCTTCAATCGTTTTTTCATCAAACGAAATTTCATCAGGCCATGTAAAATGTACTACTTCAATTTTTGTTTTAAGCGGGTGTGCAAAAGCAACCACTTTTTTTATTTCTTCTGCATAGTTGCGCAAATCTGTTGCATACAATACACTCTTTACATCAGCAACTTTGTAATTTTTAGGAACAGCAAGTACTGGTATTACTGACTTTGTAATAAGATTACCAGTATTGGTGCCAAATATTTTCTTAAATTTTCCGGCTCCTCTTGTGCTGATGCAGATATAATCAATACCGGGGGTTCTCCTGCAATAATCAAGAATAGAAATATCAGCACTGATACCCTCGATAGTTATAGTAGAATATTTACCCGCTTTCACATTCATTTGCCAGTATATATCTCCAATAAACTTTTCAAACTTTGTGCTGCATAATTCTTTTTGCTGTTCAGCATATTTTTCAAAATAGGCACCCGACCATCCTGTAGCCCTCAAAATATAAAGTACATGCACAAACACTAATTCAATTTTTTGCTGAGAAGCCCAATGAATCGCAAATTGAACTCCACTTTTTGAATTAGCGGAAAAATCAGTTGGAACGAGTATTTTTTTCATACAAAAGAAATTTTAAATTGTGCTGTAAAGTACTCCTTTTTTTCTTTAGCAACATATGTGAAATGTCATTTCAAATTATGATTGCTGTTATAATTTTAAAATTATCCACAACTTTGGTTCCTAATTCAGGCTTACAGTAAAAAATATTCTTTTGATATGCCAAATTTATAATGTCGTATTGGAACAAAAAGCTGAGCAGCTAACCGGACGATGAAACATGGTATTCGTCTGCCCCAATAGAACAAATGCGCCTGTGAATGCCATGCGAAGGTACTGAAACGATGAGAGTCGGCCTCGCACTAAAGATTACGGTCATTGTTAGTAAACCGTCTGAAGGTGCTGGCAAAGTAATGAGCTGGTGCTGAGTGTTCAGGTAAAGTTCTTTCACTTCGAGTTAAAACTGGTGGGTGTACAAAAGATGAATACGGATGAACTGCTGTTTGAAGTCCCGATAGTTGCAATACGGTATCAGAAAGGATGAGTTACAAGGGATTCCTGATAAGTGCTGCGGTTGTAAACCGAAGCTGGCAGCATGATACCTGGGATAAAGGCGGCATGATTTGTACACAGGCGTTACAGTGCAACAGGGGAGAGCCAATGATTACGAAAGAGAAACATCAAGGTGGAATTACCATCAAGACGATTATCGATGTAATTGTTGGCAGTCAGACCAGTTCATAGTAGTGATGATATTGTATGAAAGTACAACGGAGCGAAAGGACTGGCAGTTATGAAGCATTGAATAGCAACATGCACAACCTTCGGGGAAGATGCCGCTGCATTCAATCACCTATTTAACAGGTAAAACACATAACTGAAGAGCCGTATGACGGGAGGCTGTCAGGTACGGTTCTGTGAGGAGCTTGGGGTGAAACTCCCCCGGCTTACTCGATTATGTGCATACCCTGTTTCTGTCAGTTTTGTGCTGGTTCTGATAAATTCAAGTAATCGCCTTTGTTTTGTCCATCGTACTTGAAATTAGCTTAGTAATTGCACAACCAGATTATTTATTAACCGGCAGCGACATGTAAAAGATATAGAAATTTAATATCATAAAAAATAGGGCAGGCAATGATATCCAAAGGCTATCCTTAACTTTTACCCTGACTGCAACACCTAAAAACATTAATGTGGTGAGGCCCCCTGCAGAAATCAATAAAATAATTTGAATCTTTAAACCTACAAGCAGACCCACCGCCCCCAATAATTCTAAAACTGCGGTAAGTGTTCCTACTTTCTCAAGCCCAAACCGATTGAATTCATTTTTCATTTGTGGTGATATAAAATATGCAATTCCATAACCCAAAAAAGACAGACTTGAAATTAAAATCAGCACATTAAGTAAGGTCATTGTTAGATTAATTTTATTGATACAGCCGTAATGAAAAGACTTAATATTAGTAGGAATAAAGAGGGCATATGCTTCTGCCATGGATTACCCACTTTAAAATGGAAATATTGTGATGATAACATAAGAAATGCGATAAGTAATGCCGGAATAAGTACCAAATCCGGATACCAAATACCTACAACCAACAATGTTGACAAAGCTATTTTAGAAGCACCTACTATGGTACGGGTTAAATCACTCAAGCCATATTGTTTAAATTCCTTAACGATATTATCAAAACGAAATATCCAAACATATGCTATCGACAAAGCAACTATAACTTGAGCGATGATAGAGTAATTAGTCATTTGTTATTGTTTTAGTTTTTTAAGCTTGTTTATTACGGCTTCGCATAATTTTTAGTGTAGCGTTTTTTTGTCTTATTGGCTTTCGGCCGAAGCTGAAGACTGCGTCGAATAGGGTTGCCCATAACGGTAAGAGCTTTCTGCTGTGCTGATATTCTGTGTTACGTCAGCCGGAACAAAAGCCGATTGAAAAACTAAAAGTTGAAATTATGCAAAAAATTGATAGTAAAAGTCAAGCCCGGACTGCTGCTGATAGGTACTGTCTTTATTTCCAAACTTATTTTACCTATTTTTACTACGCCGAGAGGATGCAAACGCCGATACTTCGATGGTTGTATACCTTGTGTAGCCCTGGCTTGTTCAGGGC
>Ga0163149_10001298_pt1 | contig 32338 bp, 31 predicted proteins | sample OliLakLV19MP5G1_FD_148604 | JGI IMG/M metagenome (GOLD analysis project Ga0163149, IMG submission 148604) | Freshwater microbial mat bacterial communities from Lake Vanda, McMurdo Dry Valleys, Antarctica - Oligotrophic Lake LV.19.MP5.G1 | ecosystem: Environmental > Aquatic > Freshwater > Lake >... | reverse complement strand
GTAGGGGATTTCTTTTTTATAGTTCGTCAGAATTTTTTCTCTGATAATTTCAGAAACAAAAAATCGTTCAGGTTTATCGGTTAATTGATCTTTGTCATAAAAGCCAGGGCTTTCAGGAAGCAAGGCCAAAATTCTATCAAAGACATAACTCACATTAAATTTTTCTAATGCAGAAACAGGAATAACTTCCGCTTTAGGAACTTCTGTTTTCCAGTATTGAACTTTTTCCTCTAATTTATCTTGCGAAGACAAATCAATTTTATTAACCAAAAGCAGAACGTGTGCGCTGGTATTTTTGATTTTATGAAGTACCTTTTCTTCTATTTTAATGTCTTCATAAATGTCGGTAACAAATAAAATTATATCAGCATCTTGTAAAGCAGTATTTACAAAATCCATCATGGATTCTTGAAGTTTGTAATTAGGCTTTAAAACGCCTGGAGTATCCGAATAAACGATTTGAAAGTCTTCGCCATTCACGATACCCATAATTCGGTGGCGGGTTGTTTGAGCTTTTGATGTAATAATAGAAAGCCTTTCACCCACCAATACGTTCATTAGTGTTGATTTTCCTACGTTTGGAGAGCCGATAATGTTTACAAACCCTGATTTATGAGCCATTTCAAAAAATGTTGATAAGATATTTGGACTACAAAGAAACAAAATATATCTTTGCACCGCAATTTAAAAAGGTGTACAAGCCTTTTCGCTCTTAAAAACGTATAATTTTAGAAGATATATTGCGGGGTGGAGCAGTTGGTAGCTCGTTGGGCTCATAACCCAAAGGTCATCGGTTCGAGTCCGGTCCCCGCTACTACTAGGCGATACAGAAATGTGTCGCCTTTTTTAATTTACAATTCACATCAATTTTCCTGTTTTACAGGCTATAAAAATGGCAAACATAGTAGCAATAGTAGGTCGCCCAAATGTAGGCAAATCAACCCTTTTTAACCGTTTAACCGACAGTAGAAAAGCAATAGTTGATTCCGAATCGGGAGTTACTCGTGACAGACATTACGGTAAATCCGAGTGGAATGGTGTGGAATTCTCTGTTATTGATACAGGTGGGTATGTAAAAGGGTCGGAGGATGTATTTGAAGGGGAAATACGGAAGCAGGTACAATTGGCCATTGAAGAAGCGAATGTGATCTTATTTATTGTTGATGTAGCCGATGGAATTACAGATGATGATAAGGTTGTTGCAAATATTCTTAGAAAAGGTAAAAAGAATGTATTTGTTATTGCCAATAAAGTAGATAATAATTTACGCCAAGGTTTATCTGGAGAATTTTATGCTTTAGGTTTAGGCGATGTACATAACATATCTGCTATAAGTGGAAGTGGGACCGGTGATTTGTTGGATGAAGTAGTAAAGGTGTTTGATAAAGATGCTGTTGAAGAAGATTTAGATATTCCGAAATTTGCAATTGTTGGCCGACCAAACGTTGGAAAATCATCCATGATCAATGCGCTTTTAGGAAAAGAGCGAAACATTGTTACTCCGATTGCAGGAACAACAAGGGATTCAATCAACACTAGATACACCTCTTTTGGTCACGATTTTTTATTAATTGATACAGCAGGTATTCGTAAAAAATCGAAAGTTGAAGAAGACTTGGAATTTTATTCGGTGATGCGTTCCATCCGTGCGATTGAAGATTGCGATGTGTGTTTGCTTTTAATAGATGCAACACTTGGATTGGAAGCGCAGGATATAAATATTTTTCGACTGGTAGAAAATAATCGTAAAGGAATTGTAATTGTTGTGAATAAATGGGATTTGGTTGAAAAAACAACCAACTCAACAAAAGAGTACGAAGAACAAATTCGTGAAAAACTAGCTCCTTACAAAGATGTGCCTATTGTATTTACTTCTGCTCTTACTAAGCAACGTGTATTAAAAGCAATTGAAATTGCAGAAAAGGTTAATATTAATCGCACCAAATCAATTAAAACGCGAGAGTTGAATGATGTAATGTTACCAATCATTGAGCATTCGCCACCAGCGGCTATCAAAGGAAAGTATGTAAAAGTAAAGTTTATCAATCAGCTTCCTACACACGCTCCAACATTTGCATTTTATTGCAATCTTCCTCAATATGTAACAGAATCATATATTCGTTTTCTGGAAAATCGTTTGCGTGAAAATTTTGATTTTTCTGGAGTGCCCATCCAGATTTTTATGAGGAAAAAATAATTAGTTCTTCTTTTTAAAATCCAAATCAATTCGGAATTCAAAGTTTACTAAATGTCGGTATTTGCCGTCTGTTTCAAAGGACGCCAATGCTGGTCGATACATTGCTGCTACAGAACAGTAATTATTAAATCGATATTCCAATCCTATTGACAAGCCAATTGTTTGGTCAACCTTTTTGTAGCTGGATACGCTATCTATTTTACTTGCTAATCGAAAATTATAATTTGTAATATTAAATCCACCGACAAAATTTAGATCGTCATAAACAGGACGATGATAAATAACTTCGAAGTAAGAACAACCGATGGTGGTTTTTAAATCGTTATTAGAAAAATTTGTTAAGCCTAATGGAGATGATAAAGCTTCTGTAAAGCTGTAATTCACGGAAATTTTTGTTGTTTCTTTTTTATAATATCCAGAAAGCCCTAATCCGAAAAAACCAAATGTTCGTTGACTGCTATTTTTATAATAGTCGACATAGTTATAATAGTTTACCCATGGGAAAGAGAATGTGATACCATAATTTGACTTGCATTTTACTTCTTCTGTCTGCGACTTGCAGGGCAAAAGAAAGCTGAAAACACAAAACAAAATAAGGATTGATTTCATTAAGAAGTGCTATAGTTAATGAGCATGCGTTAAATTAAAAACGCCTCATTCTTAACTGATAGAATGAGGCGTTATTGTGCGAATAAGTCAATTATTTCAATTTAAATGCTGCTTTTACTTTTGCAACATAGTCTAACTTTTCCCAAGTAAACAATTCCACTTTCATGGTTTTTGTTTTTCCATCAGGAGACTTAAATGTTTTGGTAACAGTTTCGTTTTTTCTTCCCATATGTCCGTATGCAGCTGTTTCGCTGTATATTGGAGTACGTAGTTTAAAACGTTGTTCGATAAAGTATGGGCGCATATCAAAAACGTTTTCAACAATTTTAGCAATTTGTCCATCCGTCATTTTTACTTTTGCGGTACGATATGTATCAATAAAAATGCCCATTGGTTGAGCCACACCGATTGCATAGGAAACCTGAACCAGTACTTCAGAACAAACACCTGCAGCAACTAAATTTTTTGCTATGTGACGGGTTGCATAAGCCGCTGAACGATCCACTTTCGAAGGATCTTTTCCTGAAAATGCTCCACCACCATGTGCACCTTTTCCACCATAAGTATCCACAATAATTTTACGGCCGGTTAAGCCTGTATCGCCATGCGGACCACCAATTACGAATTTACCGGTTGGGTTAATATGGTAATTGATTTTGTTGTTGAATAAATGAGCGTATTTAGGATATTTCTTTTTTACTCGTGGAATTAAAATATCAATTATGTCTTTTTTGATTTTCGCTAACATTTTAGTTTCAGCATCAAAATCATCGTGTTGCGTAGATACAACAATCGCATCAATACGAACAGGAACATTATTGTCGTTATACTCTAATGTTACTTGTGATTTTGCGTCCGGACGAAGATATTTGATTTCTTTGTTTTCTCTGCGCAAAGCAGCTAATTCCAATAAGATACCATGTGCTAAATCCAAGGCCAAAGGCATGTAATTAGCAGTTTCGTTTGTTGCATAACCAAACATCATTCCTTGGTCACCTGCACCTTGTTCTTCTTTTTTCTTTCTATCAACACCTTGGTTAATGTCAGCTGATTGTTCGTGAATAGCTGATAAGATACCGCATGAATTTGCTTCAAACATGTATTCACTTTTTGTATAACCAATTTTACGAATTACTTCGCGTGCAATTTCTTGAACGTCTAAGTATGCTTTTGATTTTACTTCACCCGCAAGAATTACTTGCCCTGTTGTAACCAATGTTTCACAAGCAACTTTCGACTGTGGGTCAAATGCTAAAAAGTTATCAATTAATGCATCAGAAATTTGATCTGCTACTTTATCTGGATGTCCTTCCGAAACTGATTCGGATGTAAATAAATATCCCATTTAAAATTATTTAGTTTATAGATTAGTTTAAATTTTTTTAACGAGTGCTAAAGTACAATTTATTAAGTAATTGAGAAAAGAAAATAATCATCTTTTTACCAAATTTTAACCCTGATTTTCTCATCCCGATACATCTTATCTCCTTTTTTGATATTGAAGGCTTTGTAAAACTCATCTACATCCGAAAGCGGACCATTGATACGGAATTCGGCAGGTGAATGCACATCACTCATTATTTGTTTTGCTAAGGATGCATCCGTGCGATTTACCATCCAAGCATATGCGTATGATAAAAAGTAACGTTGGTCTGAAGTGTATCCGTTTATTAGTTCTTTGGTTTGCCCTTGTTTGGTTTTTTTAAATGCTTCATATCCCATAATTACACCGCCCAAATCGGCAATATTTTCTCCTTGTGTGTTTTCACCTCTCACGTGCATACTGTCTAAAACTACATAATCGTTAAACTGTTCAACAATTAATTTTGTTCTAGCTTCAAATTGTGATCGATCTATTGTTGTCCACCAATCTGATAAGTTTCCATTTTCATCATACAAGCTTCCTTGATCATCAAAGCCATGAGTAATTTCATGTCCGAATGTTGAGCCACCGATGATGCCATATAATACTGCATCGTCAGGCATACGACCTTCAAAACCCGGAACAATAATATTACATGCCGGCACAACAATCTCATTGCTTGCAGGGTTGTAATAAGCATTGTAGGTTTGGGGGAACATTTCCCATTCTGATAAATCAACGGGTTTACCATATTTGCTCAACATGAAATTATACTCCCACTTATCTACGTTTATCAAATTTTGAAGGTAATTATCTCTTGTGATTTCTAAATCCGACATGTCTTTCCATTTGTCAGGATAGCCTACTTTCATTACAATTTTGTTTAATTTACTCAAGGCTTTCTTTTTGGTAGCATCACTCATCCAAGGCAATTTTTTGATGTGTTCTGCATAAATATCACGGATGTTATTTCCAATTTCCAATAGTTTTTCTTTTGTTCCTTTTGGAAGATAATCAACTACATAAATTTGTCCGATTAATTCACCTAAGGATTGGTTGGTTGTTTCAACAATTTTTTTCCAACGTGGTTTTTGCTCTTTCACGCCATCCAATACTGTTGAATTAAAATAAAAATTTTGAGCTTCTATTTTCTTATTTAATGCAGCTGCATGCTTATTTAATAAGTTCCATTTTAAATACATTTTCCAATCCTCAATACGTGCTTTTTTTAACGTTATTTCTAACTGAGTGAAAAATTCTGGCTGGCCAACTACTACCGAGTCAACAGATGCTAGTCCAAGCTGAGTAAGCATTTCCTTCCAGTTGATTGATGGGTTTAATTTGTTGAAGGCTCCCAACTGCATTTTATTGTAATTTTTATAAGGGTCGCGTAAATCCTCCATCTTGCGTGAAGCATTTGCTAGTTGTGTTTCGATAAACATTACAGAAGTGGCATTTCGTTCTGCTATTGTTTTTTCGGTGCCTATTAATTCAAACATTTTCTGAATGTGTGTTTTGTATTCTTTTCGGATATTTGATGTGCGGGCATCATTGCTATAATAATAATCGCGATCGGGCATTCCTAGTTTTGCTTGAGATAGGTAAACGATATACTCAGAGCTTTTTTTATCATCACGAAGCACAGCAAATCCAAACATGGATTTGACATTCATTTTGTATAATTCAGCAATTTTTTTAAATAAGTCGGAAGCGTTTTTTAATTCATCGATTTTTTTCAATTCAACACTTAATAAATTGATCCCTACTTTTTCTATGTTTACAGTATCCATTCCGCTAAAATAGAAGTCTCCAATTTTTTGTTTGTTGCTACCCCGTGTTGCAGTATTGTCAATCGCTGATTGCTCACATATTTTTTTAACAGCAGCATTAATGGTATCTTGAATGGTTCGAAAAATACCATTGCTTTTTTCAGAAGAGGGAATCGGATGTTTTTTAAACCAACCATTGTTGGCAAACATGAAAAAATTTTCTCCTGGAGAAATAGAAGAATCAATGTGAGCTGTTATTGGGTCAATAAATATGTCCTCTGTTTTTTTGTTGTTAGTAGAATTGTTGCAGGAATATACTAGTGCGACTATTGCAGTGGAGAATAGGAGTATTTTTTTCATTTAGTTGTGTGATAAAATTTTATTGTTTTTTTTGATGTATTTCTAAAAATGCAAGCATTAGTTAGCTAGATTCGTTGTCCCCCTGAGCGGAGTTGAAGGGCGTTATCCGTAATTTATTTAGTTAAATGTTTAAAAACATCTTCGAGTTTTTGTTCTTCCTTATGAAGTGTTAAAACGGCTAAGCCATTTTGAACGGCATATTGAAAAATATCCGTACGGATGTCTTTGTCGGTATTTGCTTCTACTTGCCAGATGTTTCCTTTGATATTTTTTGCATCAAATACTCCAATAATATTTTTTAAAGAATTGCGGGATGTTTCTTTATCAAATTCAACAGTAATTAATTGTTTGTTTTGAGTTTGAGTATTTTGAATAACGGAAGTGGTATCGTTGGCAACTATTTGTCCATTGTTTACAATAATCACTCTGTCGCAAACAGCTTCAACTTCCTGCATAATGTGAGTGGATAGCATCACTGTTTTTTGTTTACCTACTTTAATAATCAAGTTGCGGATTTCCTCCAATTGATTTGGATCTAAGCCGGTAGTTGGTTCATCCAGAATAAGCACTTTGGGATCGTGAATTAATGCTTGTGCCAAGCCAACTCTTTGTCGGTATCCTTTTGATAAAGCACCAATTTTCTTTTTTTGTTCAACTTGCAATCCAGTCATTTCAATCATTTCCGCAATGCGATCCTTTACATTTTTTAAATGATGCAAGCCGGCAATAAATTCTAAATATTCTTTTACATACATATCCAGATACAAAGGATTGTGCTCAGGGAGGTAGCCCACATTTTTTCTTACATCTAGACTTTGCTCGGCAACATCAAATCCACAAACAGTTGCTGTCCCTGACGTTTGAGGAATAAAGCAAGTTAAAATTTTCATCATTGTTGATTTTCCAGCTCCGTTAGGTCCAAGGAATCCAACAATTTCACCTGAGTTTACTTCAAACGAAACATCATTCAACGCATTTTGTGCACCGTAGGTTTTTGTTATGTTACTTACCTTAATAGACATGTTTTTTATTTTTGTACGGATAACGAATCAAACGAATCTTGCAAATTTGTGTTTGAAATTACTACAAAATATGGTTCGTATTGATAAGCAATTCGTAATATTCGTAAAGATTAGTTATTTGTAACACAAAGCTAATTCTTTTTGATAAATTTGGAGTTCAAAAAAGTATAAACGGCAAAACAAATGCAAGGTGTTGTAATTAAGTCTACGGGAAGTTGGTATACTGTTCTATCAGAAGGTACTATTATTGAATGCAGGATAAAAGGTATTTTTAGAATAAAAGATATAAAAACGACAAACCCTATTGCTGTGGGCGATAATGTTGACTTTGAGATGGAGGCAGATGGAAGAGGGGTGATTCATGCTATTGCTGATCGAAAAAATTACATCATTCGTAAATCCATAAATCTTTCCAAGCAATCGCATATTTTGGCTGCCAATGTAGATCAGGCGATGCTGGTTGTTACTTTGGCTTTTCCTCGTACTTCAGCTGGTTTTATCGACCGGTTTTTGCTTACGGCAGAGGCGTATCAAATTCCAACAAAAATTATTTTTAATAAGGTTGATTTATTTTTGGAAGATGTTGAAATGATGAAGGGGCTCAATGATTTTATTGCTGTGTATGAAAAAATTGGATACTCCTGTTATAAAGTTTCAGCTACCGAAAAAGTAGATATTGAGAATTTATTAAATCTCACGAAAGGTAAAACTACTTTAATTGCAGGGCATTCAGGAGTTGGAAAATCTACTTTGGTGAATGCAATGGATTCGAATTTAGATTTAAAAGTAGGAGAAATTTCAGATGCGCACAGTAAAGGTAAACATACCACCACATTTGCTGAAATGCACCCTTTGAATTATGGAGGATTTATTATTGATACGCCCGGAATTAAAGAATTGGGTTTGGTGGATATGGAAAAAGAAGAGATTGGAGATTATTTTCCGGAAATGAAAGCAATCAAAAACGCATGTAAATTCAATAACTGTGTTCATTTGAACGAACCTAAATGTGCAGTAATCGCAGCAGTTGAAAAAGGTGATATTGCTTTGTCGAGATATAGTAGTTATTTGAGTATTATGGGTGGAGAAGAACTGGAAACAGAATATTAAAAAATTTCAGATTTCAAAAAATGAAAGCAGTCATCCAACGTGTTACTAAGGCATCGGTTACCATCGATGGAAATGTAAAAAGCTTCATCGGCTTGGGCTTGCTTGTTTTGTTGGGTGTTGAAGATGCAGATACACATGAAGACATTGAATGGTTGAGTTCGAAAATCATCAACCTGAGAATATTTAATGATGTAGAAGGAGTAATGAATTTGTCGGTAAAAGATAGTGGTGGCGATATTATTCTTGTTTCCCAATTCACCTTACACGCCTCCACAAAAAAAGGAAATCGTCCTTCTTATATTAAAGCTTCCCGACCAGAAATTGCAATTCCTTTGTATGAAAAAATGATCGTTCAATTACAAACGGATTTAGGAAAAAGTATTCAAACAGGAACTTTCGGAGCGGATATGAAAGTGGAGTTGTTGAATGACGGACCGGTTACGATTGTGATTGATAGTAAACAAAAAGAGTAGACAGTTTTTAAAAGTAGACAATATAGAAGTGCATTGTCTATAGTTTTTTTTCTTGCAAACTGTCTGTTGAATCCTTGCCAACTGCCTTACTCAAACCTCAAAGCATCAATAGGATCTAACCTAGAAGCTTTAATGGCAGGATAAATTCCGGCAATTGTTCCTACAAATAAACAAAGTACAATGCTCATAATAATCCATCCCCAGGGAATAATAAAACTGATGTCAAACGATAAGGCGATAAGATTTCCTAAAATAATTCCAAGTAGTGTTCCTGCAAATCCACCCATCTGACAAATTACAACAGCCTCAACTAAAAACTGACTGCGAATAGTGTTTTTTGTTGCACCCACCGCTTTTCTAATTCCTATTTCACGAGTTCTTTCCGAAACAGAAACTAACATGATGTTCATTAAACCGATGGCAGCACCTAACAAAGTAATTACACCAATAATGGTAGCTCCGATTGTTACCTTTTGCATATTTTCAATAAGTAAGTTTGCAAGGTTGTCACTTTTTGTAATTTCAAAATTATCTTCTTCGGCTGCACTTAAATTTCGGATAACTCTGAAGGTTCCTGTCGCTTCTCCAATAGCTGCACCCATCAGTTGTGAATTGTTACACATAATGTTTATCGTAAAAGTCATATTTGGAATAGAGAAATACTGACGAACATTGCTCAAGGGTAATATCCCTACTTTATCTCCTCCAAAACCTACGCTATTGCCTTTCGATTTTAATGTTCCTATAATGCGATATTTTCCGCTTCCGATAGTTATTACTTTATCAATGGGGTCTTGCTTTTTTGTAAATAATGCATCAATCACTTCTTTTCCTAGGATAACAACTGGAGTTCCGTATAGAATTTCATTGGGTGAAAAATTTCTTCCTTTTTCCAATTCATAACCCGAAGTAGCCATGTAATTTTCGTCACCGCCAAATATTCGGATATTTGGATTGGTTTTTTTTGACTCAAACTTTAAGGTAGATGCTCCAGAAGCAAAAGTGGAAACGGAGGGTTTTGCAGGAAAATTATAGGCCTTGCTAAAATCGATGGCTTCCTGGTAAGTAATGTTTCTGAATTTTTTTGGCCTTTTCCCGTTTCTGCCTATTCTAACAGTCATTTCCCTATTTCGAATGGTAAAGGTATTGGCGCCCATACTGGTGAAATTACTGTTAATAGAAGACTTAAGTGCATCAATTGCAGTTAATGTTCCTACAAGTGAGGTAATGCCAATGGTAATAATAAACACGGTCAAAATAGTCCGTAACAATTGGCTTCGAATTGCGCCTAGCGATATTTTAATATTTTCTCTTAAAACAGAAGCCATTCTTGGTGTATAGAACAACAAAATTAGTAAAGAAATTGAATTGAACTTGTTATATCATTACTTAGGACAAATTAGTCCAAAAGACAATTTGCTCCTTAGTAATGTAAATGCCGATAGAGTAGCTGTTATGGGCTAAAATTCATCAAACTGTATAGGTTATTACAGATACTGTATCGGTATTATCATTGATTGAGTTTAAAAAAGTTGATAATTTTCTACCATAAAATAGCCTCTCAATCACCGCAAAAATGTATCTTTAGGTCGTATTTTTAAAATTATTCCCTAATGTCAAAAAAATATTCGTTTTTGAGTCTTACAATTTTAATGCTGGCTTTGTTTTTTACCAGTTCAACCGTTTTAGCACAAGCAAAAAAGCCTGCAGGCAGTAAAGCAGCGCCAGTAGCCAAGGCATCAGCAAAAGGCACTTTGGCGGCTGATATGGATTGTACTGTAAAATTAAATGGTGCAGCTAAAGTGATTAGTCTCAAAGCATATACTCCTCTGGAAGTTATTTTAAAAGTGGGTGATAATAGTATAGAAGCTCAATCGATTGACAAAAAAGCAAACTATCGAAATTCGATTGTTGGTGTGGCGGGAACGACTATTATTGTTGAGATTTCGTTTTTTGATGATTCTAAATTTTTGGATTATATCAAAACAGGAAATGTAAACATGGCGGAAACAGCCATTAAAAAAAACCCGGGATTGGCTACAAACGCAGATGGAATGTTAGTTACTTCTCCGCTTCAAATTGCAATTGAAAACTCTCAGCCTGAAATGGTGACCTATTTAATGTCAAAAGGTGCGAGCTTTTTAAAACCTGAAAATATTTATCCTTTACATCTTGCTATCAAATATGCTTCCGCAGTAAAACCTTCAAAAGATAAACAGGCGCCTGATAAATTATTGGCAGATTTATTTTTGAGTAAAGGTTGTAAAATAACAGATAAAGATGATGGCGGAAATACACCTTTACATTGTGCTGTTAGAGCAGGAAAAATGGATATGGTAGTATCACTCGTGAAATTAGGAGCAGATGTAAATGCAAAAAATGATTTTGACGATACTCCAATGAAGATTGCTGAAGACAAAGGATTGATTTCTATTATTAGTTTCCTTGCAGCTAACGGAGCCGCTCCTGTAAAAAAAGCTGAAGAAAAAGAGGAAGAGAAAACCGAAGAAAAAACCGAAGAATAAGAATTCTACTAAACTAAAATATAACAACAAAAACAAAACTAAATTATGGCTTTTGATATTGAGATGATAAAGGCGCTTTACGAAAAGATGCCTTCCAAAGTTGAAGCAGCGCGTAAACTAATTGGTCGACCGCTCACCCTCACCGAAAAAATTCTTTACTCCCATTTACATGTTGATCAGAAATCAGAAAACTTTCAAAGAGGAAAGTCGTATGTTGATTTTGCTCCAGATAGAGTTGCCATGCAAGATGCAACAGCGCAAATGGCATTGTTGCAATTTATGCAATCGGGCCGCCCTAAAGTAGCTGTTCCCTCAACTGTTCATTGTGATCACTTGATTACTGCTAAAGAAGGTGCTGCAACAGATTTGGCTTTTGCTACAAAAGAAAGTAAAGAAGTATTTGATTTCTTAGGTTCTGTTTCTAATAAATATGGTATCGGTTTTTGGAAACCAGGTGCTGGAATTATTCACCAAGTAGTTTTAGAAAATTATGCATTCCCTGGTGGAATGATGATTGGAACCGATTCACACACAGTAAATGCAGGTGGATTAGGAATGATTGCAATTGGTGTTGGTGGTGCTGATGCTTGTGATGTAATGGCTGGATTAGCATGGGAGTTGAAAATGCCCAAACTGATCGGTGTGAAATTAACTGGAAAATTAAACGGTTGGACAGCTCCGAAAGATGTAATCTTAAAAGTTGCAGGAATCTTAACTGTAAAAGGTGGAACCGATGCTGTTGTTGAATATTTTGGTGAAGGTGCAATTTCTATGAGTTGTACAGGTAAAGGAACGATTTGTAATATGGGTGCAGAAATTGGTGCAACCACTTCTACATTCGGTTACGATGCTTCAATGGAGCGTTACTTGAAAGCTACCGGTCGTGCCGATGTTGCTGAACTTGCTAATAAAGTAAAAGAACATTTGACTGCAGATGCAGAAGTATATGCAAGCCCAGAAAAATATTTTGACCAAGTAATTGAAATCGATTTATCTACTTTGGAGCCACATGTAAACGGACCATTCACTCCAGATTTGGCAACTCCTATTTCTCAATTGAAAGAAGCTGCAATTAAAAATGGTTGGCCATTAAAAATTTCAGTCGGACTTTTAGGTTCTTGTACCAACTCCTCTTACGAAGATATTTCTCGTGCTGTGAGTTTGGCAAAACAAGTATCCTCAAAAAATTTAAAAGCAAAAGCAGAATATTTAATCAATCCAGGTTCTGAACAAATTCGTTACACTATCAAACGCGATGGTTTCTTAGATGTGTTTGATCAAATAGGCGCAAAAGTATTTACGAATGCTTGCGGTCCTTGTATCGGAATGTGGGATAGAATGGGTGCTGAGAAACAAGAAAAGAATACAATTATTCACTCGTTCAACAGAAACTTTGCAAAACGTGCTGATGGAAATCCAAACACGTATGCATTTGTTGCATCTCCCGAAATAGTAACAGCAATGGCCATTGCAGGTGATTTAACTTTCAATCCTTTAACAGATTATTTGACAAACGAAAAAGGAGAACAAGTAAAATTAGATGCACCAACAGGCGATGAATTACCTCCTAAAGGTTTTGCTGTGGAAGATGCAGGATATCAAGCGCCAGCTGCTGATGGTAGCAAAGTGAGTATAGTGGTTTCTCCAACATCTGATCGTTTGCAATTGTTAGATCCATTTGCTGCATGGGAAGGCGTTGATTTGAAAGGATTGAAATTATTGATTAAAGCAAAAGGAAAATGTACAACGGATCATATTTCTATGGCTGGACCATGGTTGAAGTTCCGTGGACATTTAGATAATATTTCTAACAACATGTTGATTGGTGCAGTGAATGCTTTCAACGAAAAAACAGATAACGTTAAGAACCAGTTAACAGGTGCTTACGATGCAGTTCCAAAAGTGCAACGAGCATACAAAGCCCAGAACATTGGTTCAATTGTAGTAGGTGACGAAAATTATGGTGAAGGTTCATCACGTGAACATGCAGCTATGGAGCCTCGTCATTTAGGTGTTCGCGCTGTTCTCGTAAAATCATTTGCTCGTATTCACGAAACAAATTTGAAAAAACAAGGAATGTTAGGATTGACATTCGAAAACAAAGCCGATTACGATAAAATTAAAGAAGATGATAGCATTGATATTATCGGCTTAACAAGCTTTGCTCCAAATACTCCATTAACATTAGTATTTAACCATGCTGATGGAAGCAAGGATGAAATTAAAGCAAACCATACATATAATGAACAACAAATTGAGTGGTTCAAAGCAGGTGGTGCTTTAAATATTATTCGTGCAAACGTAAAAGCATAATTTTATTTTAATTTATCTTCGACTCTGTTCTTGTTGACTACTAAAATGTCACACTGGGCGGAGTCGAAGTGTTTACTGAGCTAATGAATCAATTCAATGAAAGCATACAATCCTAAAGAGTGGTCAAAATTAATTTTTCATTTTCATAAGTCCGATTCCTTCCGAATGCTATTGCCGGCAATGATTGCGTTGGCATTGTATTCAGCAGTTTTGTGTTATTTGGATGTGGAAGTAAAAGTGATTAAACTTAGAAGTACGACCGTTTTGCATTCCCTCTTGGGTTTTGTTCTTTCCTTGTTGCTAGTTTTTCGAACCAACACAGCTTACGATCGTTGGTGGGAAGGGAGAAAATTGTGGGGAGACTTAATTAATAACAGCAGGAATTTAATGTTGAAATTAAATGCTTTCCTTCCGGTAGAAAATAAAGGATTGAAAAATAATTTTAGAATTTTAATAAGCAATTATGCTTTTGCTTTAAAAGAGCATTTGCGTGGAGGTTTTATTATAAATGAATTAGAAGATCATCCAAATTTAAAGTTGCAAGAACTAACTAAATACAGCCATATTCCAAACAGAATTGCTCAACAATTGTATAGCGACTTAGATGCCTTACAAAAGCAAAATGTAATTAGCGAAGAAAAAATAATTGTGTTGAACGAAGAACTGCGTTCATTTACAAACATTGCTGGGGCTTGCGAACGCATAAAAGCTACTCCCATTCCTTATTCATATAGCACTTTTATCAAACGTGTTATTTTGATTTATATGATTACATTACCAATTGGTTTGGTTGACGATTTTAAGTGGACTACGATCCCAATGGTATTGTTTGTGTTTTATGCTTTTGCAGGATTAGAGCTTATTGCAGAGGAGATTGAAGATCCTTTTGGTCATGAAGACAATGATTTACCAACAGATGAGATTGCTGAAAAAATTAAGAAAAATTTAAAAGAAATTGTTGAATTTTAAAGCGATATCAAGCCTTCAATTCCTTCCATTTCTTTGTATTTATCAATTATGGAATCAGCCGACAACATGGCCTCTTTAATAGTAATGCTCATGTATTTTCCGGTGGATGATTCTTTTTGAGTTATGATGGCTTCATCAGAAAATTTAGATTCCACCAATGCAATCTTTCTATTGTCAGCTGGAATTATAAATTTGAACATATAAATGGTAGGCCAGTCTTTTTCCTTATTTAGCTGTTCGCGTAGTTTTTCAAATTGTTCGTCTGTATTCATAGTGCAAAGATAAAGTTAATGTTATAACTTTGTATCACAATGGAAAATTTTCAATTAACAGAAGAATACATTCAGCTCAATCAATTATTAAAAGCAATGGCTTGGTGTTCCAATGGAGCAGAGGCAAATGCAATGATTGATAACGGACAAGTAGTTGTAAATGGCGAAGTGGAATTGAGGAAAAGGAATAAAATCAGAAAAGGATTCGTAATAAAGTTTAATAATCAACAAGTAACAATCGAATAAATTATGCAAAAATATCTTTACATTTTAGTTTTACTATTTGTCTTTTCAAACAAAAATTTCGGACAAGAAATTAAAGTTGATAATGAAATCGACACGAATGTTTTGAATGATTATGAACTAACAGATAAACAATACACTGCTTGGAAATCCATTAAATACAACTGGATGGCGAATGACTATGAATTAATCAAATCAGAAAACAAAATAAAATTGAATTGCGCTAATTGCAGTGCGTTTTATGTGGAGGTTGTTATTAAAATAAATGAAAGTGGTAAAATGGAGTATTATAAACTTGTGAATGGAAAAAGATGTGGCGTTGGTCTTACAAAGGAGCTTGAATTAAGAATTATGCGTAAATTTTTCAAATTTGAATATCCTTTCGAACTTAGAAATACAACTTTCAAAACAAAATTAGGAGATGTTTTGAAATGTTAACCATGATATACTTTTGAGAAAACAATCATTCCACTCTGGATTTCTAACAGTTCAGCAACCATCATATCCTCTTCGTTTTCTACTTTTCTGACGTATTCCATGAAAATACGTGTTTTGTTAGCTGTTAAATTCGTTACCTCATAATGCAAAGAAGGCAATCGTTCAAATGCATCTTTCCACCAAGCTCTTAAAGCATCTTTTCCCACTACCAATCCATTTGTTTCTGGCTTTCGAATTTTCAATTTTGGGCTGTAATGCTTTGCTTCATTGTGATAGAGAGATAATAGCTTCTCTAAATCATGCTCGTTGAAGGCTTCAAACCAAGCTTTAGCTATTGTTTCGTTTTGTTGTGCTGACATATCCAATTTTGACTCATAAATGTAGCACTTTTTCAAGAATTGTAGGGGAAAAATTGTTTTTAAACCCTTAATAAAATCAATAGATTTTGCTAATTTTACAACATAGTGGTTCCTATGGAACTGATTAAGCAAAGGGTTGAATAAAAATTAATTTATTTACCCCAAAAATTCTATTATTTAAGCTTTATGACAATTAAAAACGATTTAATATTACGCGCAGCAAGAGGAGAAAAAGTGGAAAGAACTCCAGTTTGGTTAATGCGCCAAGCTGGTAGAATATTGCCCGAATACAGAGCCGTGCGAGCAAAAATGGGAGGATTTAAAGAGTTGGTAGAAACACCCGAATTTGCCTGTGAAGTAACCATTCAGCCAGTAGATATTTTAGGTGTTGATGCGGCCATCATTTTTTCTGATATTCTTGTTATCCCCGAAGCAATGGGGCTTCCATACCAAATGATTGAAGCAAAAGGTCCTTGGTTTGAGAAAACAATACAAACTGCTGCTGATGTTGCTCAAATTCGTGTTGCGCAAGGAGACGATTTGCAGTATGTACTGAATGCCATCAAGCTTACAAAAAAAGAATTAAATGGTAGAGTGCCATTGATTGGATTTGCTGGTGCGCCCTGGACAATCTTTGCATATATGATTGAAGGAAGCGGAAGTAAAACATTTTCGAAGGCAAAAAAATTCCTTTACACACAACCAGAAACTGCACATATTTTGCTGCAAAAAATTACCAACAGCACAATCAACTACTTGAAAGCGCAAATTGTTGCTGGAGCAGATATGTTGCAATTGTTCGATAGCTGGGCAGGTGTTCTGTCGCCTGAGCAATACAATGAGTTTGCTTTGAAATACATTTCCCAAATATGTGATGCAATTAAAGATGTTCCATTTACTGTGTTTGCAAAAGATGCTCATTTTGCGCGTAAACAAATGGGGCAGTTGAGCTGTGATACGATTGGGTTGGATTGGACAATGAATATAGCAGAATCCCGTTTATTAATTGGCGAAAATAAAACACTACAAGGTAATATGGATCCTTGTTTGTTGTATGCCGATTATGCTACAATAAAAAGTGAAGCACAAAAAATGTTAAAAGCATTTGGTCCACATCGTCACATCGCCAACTTGGGTCATGGTTTGTATCCGGATTTAGAAAAAGATAAAGTAAAGTGTTTTGTTGATACGATTAAAGAATACCGATTTTAATTTGAATGTATAAAAAAACAAAAAATAGCAAACTGTTTTTTCTAAAAATGCTTTCGTTTTTAGTCGTTTTGTTATTTTCTGTCCCTTCTTTTTCCCAAAATAAAAAAGGGAAAAATGTAATCCCTAATCCTAGTTTCGAAGAACGAAAAAGTAAAGGAAGCGATATTAAAGCTGCTATTCCTTGGAAAGGTGTGGGTACGGTTGATTATTATATGAAACCTGATAAAAGAGATGTTTCTAAATATAAAGGAGCAAGAACTGGAACCAGTTATGCTGGCTTGCGTTTTCAGGCAGATTACAAAGAGTACATGCATGTGAAATTATTGGAAACGCTTGAAAAAGGAGAAGTGTATGAATTTAAAATGTACATACGAATCCTCGAAGCAGAAAATGTTACTGTTACTGTAAAACAGTTAGGTGCGTTTTTTTCTGAAACAGAATTTAGAATTGGAATGGAGTTTAATGAACAAGGTTTGGTAGATACAACTTATAGCAAAGGAATCTCAGGAACCTTAAATTGGATATTGATTCAAGGTGATTACACAGCAAGCGGAAATGAAAAATATATGATCATTGGAAATTTCAGAACAAAAATGAAAGACGACTTTGTGAAAAAAAACAAATGGAGTCTTTTTGCTTTTCAGGAAGCGTATTACTACATCGATGATCTTTCGCTTTGCAAAAAAAATCAGGAGGACGACACTCCTAAATATAATAGTGAAGGCGGTATTGTAAATTGGTTGCCACATGCTTTTAGTGCAGGGAAGTCATTCGATATAAAAAATTTGTTTTTCGAAAAAGGGACAGCAAAATTATTGAGTGAATCGGATAAAGCATTGGACGAGTTAGCTAAAAAGTTGATGGAAAAACCTTTGACAAGTATTCAGATAAACGGACACATGGATAAGTTTGGTAACGAAGAAGAGGAAAAAAGAATTTCAAAAGAACGTGCAAAAGTAGTTTATGATTATCTAAAAGCTAAAGGTGTCAACAATCAAATGATATTTAAAGGCATGGGTTCCTCGCAACCTATCGCTCCAAATGATTCAGAAGAGTACAAAGCAAAAAACAGAAGAGTGGAAGTTTCCATTCTGAAAGAATAATTTAAGAATATACCTATGACAGAAATTGTAAAAGGGAATAAAAAAATTATCAACGCTTGGGTTACCTACGACCTTGCAAATTCAGTATATAATTTAGTTATTACTGCAACTATTTTCCCCATCTATTACATGTCGCAAACGGTTACAAAAGATGATGCCGGAAATATTACTTCAAATTTAGTTGAGTTCTTGGGCGTTCAATTCAAGAACACCACACTCTATGATTTTGCAATTGCCTTTGCCTTTTTAGTTGTTGCATTCCTCTCGCCACTTTTATCGGGTGTTGCAGATTATGGAGGGAATAAAAAACGATTTATGCAATTTTTCTGCTACTTAGGCGCTGTCGCATGTTCGCTAATGTATTTTTTTAATAGAGAATACGATTCTCCTGATTCGTCATACAGTTTGTACATAGGTATTTCATTGGCTGTGTTGGCTTGTGTAGGTTATGCCGGAAGTTTGGTTTTTTATAATTCATACCTGCCAGAAATTGCACCTAAAGAAATGCAGGATAAAGTTAGTGCAAAAGGTTTTGCAATGGGATACATTGGCAGTTCTTTCCTTTTGATTGTAAATTTAATCATGGTATTGCATCCAGAATGGTTTGGGTGGCTGAAAGAAGATGGAACTCCGGATAAAGGTTTCGCTACCCGAATTTCATTTATTATGGTTGGTTTGTGGTGGTTTGGATTCTCTCAGATTACGTTTTATCATTTACCCAAAGCCAAAAATGCAGACAAGAAAAAATCGGAAGGGCATTATCTGACTCAGGGATTCAGAGAATTAAAAAAGGTTTGGAATGAATTGAAACACAACAAACAATTAATCCGTTTTTTGCCGGCATTCTTTATTTACAGCATGGGAGTGCAAACTGTAATGTTGGTTGCAAACCACTTTGGTGCCGATGAAATTAAAATGGAATCAGGACAATTGATTACAACAATTTTAATTATTCAGTTTGTTGCTATGGCAGGTTCATTTTTGTTCTCATTCATTTCCCGTAAAACAGGAAATTTATTCACTCTAAAATTGGCTACACTTCTTTGGTCGGCAATCTGCTTAACTACGTTCTTGTTTGTTTACACTGCTGTTCATTTTTATATTGTAGCGGCATTTGTTGGGTTGGTGATGGGTGGTATTCAATCGCTTTCTCGTTCAACCTATTCTAAAATGTTACCCGAATCGGATGATAACACTTCTTATTTTAGTTTTTATGACGTATGTGAAAAATTAAGTATTGTATTCGGAATGTTAACTTTTGGAATAATCAATGAATGTAGTTCAACAATGCGTACACCAATTGTTGCACTTGTTACATTTTTCGTAATTGGCTTTTTATTGTTATTTAGAATGAAAAAAATATAATTTTTAAAACCATAGATTAGTAAATTCGTTATGATTAGTTATTTGTAATATATGATTGTAGATATTTTTATTCCTTGTTTTATCGACCAGATTTATCCAGAAACCGGATTTAATATGGTGAAGATTTTAGAAAAAGTAGGTTGTGGTGTTAATTATAATCCTGAACAAACGTGTTGCGGACAACCAGCTTTTAATGCTGGTTATTGGGACGACTGCAAAGAAGTAGGTGAGAAATTTATTCAGGAATTTCAAAACGACAGATACATAGTTTGTCCTTCCGCATCTTGCGTGGGAATGATAAAAAATTATTATCCTGAAATGTTTCACAATTCGGTTTTACACAATGAGTACAAACAAATTCAAAAAAACATTTTTGAGTTTTCCGATTTTATGGTGAACGTTTTAAAAATTACAGATATTGGAGCCACATTAAATGGTGTAGCAACGTATCATGATTCTTGTTCGGCTTTAAGGGAATACGGAATTAAACGCGAACCAAGAGTGTTATTAGAAAAAGTAAGAGGATTGGAATTGAGAGAAATGAAAGACTCTGAAACCTGTTGTGGATTCGGAGGAAGTTTTTCTGTGAAGTTTGAACCGATTGCAGTAGGAATGGGAGAACAAAAATTAGAGAATGCTTTACAAACAGGAGCGGAATATATGATATCAACGGATGTCTCTTGTTTGATGCACGTTGACGGATATGCAAAAAAAGCGGGAAAAAATATGAAGATGATGCATTTGTGTGATGTTCTTGCTTCTGGTTGGGATTAATTAAACTGATTTTTCAAAAATGATCAAACTATTGACGATAATTGGTGCCCGGCCGCAAATTATTAAAGCAGCAGCACTTAGCAGAGTAATCAAAAATAAATTTTCTGATAAAGTCAGAGAAATAATTGTGCACACCGGGCAACATTATGATGATAATATGTCGCAAGTGTTTTTTGATGAATTAGATATTCCACATCCGAATTATAATTTGAATGCAGGTTCCGGTTCACACGGGAAACAAACAGCTTTGATGATTGAAGGCATCGAAGAAATTCTTTTAAAAGAAAAACCAAATTGTATTGTTTTGTATGGCGATACGAATTCAACACTTGCAGGAGCAGTTGCAGCTTCTAAAATTCAGGTGCCTATCATTCACATCGAAGCTGGATTGCGCTCTTTTAATAAATCCATGCCCGAGGAAATAAATCGGATTATTTGTGATTCCGTTTCTACTCTTTTGTTTTCGCCTACCAAAACGGGTTTTGATAACTTGGTAAAAGAAGGTTTTAAAAAGAAAAATGTTCCGCCTTACTCTTTTGATAATCCTAAGATTTATCATTGTGGAGATGTAATGTTTGATAACAGTTTGCATTTCTCTACTGTTGCTCAGCAAAAAAGTACAATTCTAGTAGATAATGGTTTGGAGGAAGGTAAGTTTTTGCTTGCTACCATTCATCGAAATAACAATACAGATGAGCCTGTTCGTTTAAATGCTTTGTTTCGTGCTATCAATAAAATTTCCACTGAAAATAATATTAAAATTGTTTTACCCCTTCACCCTAGAACGGCAAAACTGCTTTCGAAAAACCTTTCCTCAGAATTATATAGTACAGTAAAAACAAATGAATTGATTAAGATTATTCCACCTGTTTCATTTTTAGAAATGATTGCACTTGAACAAAACTCTTTTTTAGTAATGACCGATTCTGGAGGTGTTCAAAAAGAAGCATTCTTTTTTAAGAAGCCGTGTATTATTTTGCGTTCTGAAACTGAATGGGTAGAGCTTGTAAACTCAGGGTCTGCTATAATTGCTGATGCAAATGAAATAGAGATTATAAAAGCATTTGAAAAATTCAAAAAGATGAAAAAATTGAAATTTCCTGTTTTGTTTGGTGACGGAAATGCTGCTGAATTTATTTGTCAAGAAATCTTAAAGAATATACATTAGAAAATGCTTCTGATTTACACACATAAAATTACACATCGTAACAAGTATATCTTTAACTTGATTTTTAAAGATACGCTGGGTATTGATTTTACACTTACTTCTGAATTGGAGCAGTTTAAAACGAGCGATGGCGCAAAATTGAGTTATACCAATAATCCTGTTTCGGATGAGCTTTTTTTTACTTCTCGTAATTTACTTTTTGAAACGGGTATAACAGAACAAAATATTTCTGTTTTTGAATTGAATAATAGCAAAGTGTTTTTTGCTACAGGAAAATCATCAGGACTTCCATTTGATGTTTTTGCGGCCAGTTTTTATTTAGTGAGTCGCTACGAAGAGTATCTGCCACATATCCGTGACGAACACGATCGCTTTGATGCAAAGGATAGCTTGGCTTTCCTAAACGGATTTTTACAAAAACCTCTCGTTAATATCTGGGCTATTTGGATTAGAGAATTGCTTGTAAAAAAATATCCTCAACTGATTTTTCCTGAACAGAAATACCAATTTGTTTCTACCATCGATATAGATAATGCATACGCGTACCGAGAAAAGGGTTTTACAAGAAGTGTTGGTGGATACCTGAAATCCCTGACGAAGTTTGATTTTAAAGAAATTTCAGAACGTAGCCGCGTTATACTTGGGTTTGATAAAGACCCATACGATACCTATGAATTTCAGTTGGAAATTATTAAAAAGTACAAACTTAAATCCATCTACTTTTTTCTGCTGGGCGATTATGGTGTGAATGATAAAAATTTACCAATTGAAAGCAAAAAATTTCAGTCATTGATTAAAATGCTTGGAGATTATGCTCAAATTGGAATTCATCCTTCCTATGGTTCAAATAAAAGTAAAACACAATTGAAAAAAGAAGTAGAACGTTTGTCGAAAGTGTTGCACCGAGACATTACTCAAAGTCGCCAGCATTTTTTAAAATTAACACTTCCTGAAACCTACCGTAATCTTATCGATTTGGATATTACAGATGATTATACAATGGGTTTTGCGTCTCAGGTGGGTTTTAGAGCAAGCATTTGCACCGCATTCAATTTTTATGATCTGGATATGGAGCTGGAAACAAAATTAAAAATTCATCCTTTTGCTATGATGGAAGGAACATTAAAATACAGCATGAAAGTGAATCCTGAAGATGCGATGAATAAAATTCAACCATTAATTGACGAAGTAAAAAAGGTGGATGGAGTTTTTATGAGTCTATGGCACAACGATACTTTGAATGATAAAAAAATATGGGCCGGCTGGAAAGCTGTTTATGAAAAAATGGTGCAATACGCTGCTACTAAATAATGTTTAAAAAAATTGTCTTAAAATATGCTCCCGAATTTGTTCTTGAATGGGCAAAGCAACTGAAAAAAAATCAGCGTAGAAAAGAATTGAGTCAACAAAAGCAGAATGGGAAGATTATTACAAAAGAAATTTTAATGGAAGATTTGAAAAAAATCGGATTGAAGAAAAATGATTCCGTTCTTGTTCATAGCAGTTTAAGTAAAATTGGTTTTGTTGAAGGTGGTCCTAAAACCATTGTTGATGCTCTTCAGGAAGTTGTTGGTGCAGAAGGAACCTTGCTATTTCCAACTTTTCCTGCTGCTGGAAGAAATAAAACACACTTGGAAGAAAATCCTGTTTTTGATGTAAAAAACACACCCTCTCAAATGGGAAGTATTACCGAATATTTTAGAAAATTAGAAGGCTGTAAAAGAAGTCTGCACCCAACAGATGCAGTTGCAGCAAGTGGACCTTTGTCCGATTATTTTACAAATTCACATTTCGGACAGCTAACACCTTACAACGAACATTCACCGTTTAGAAAGTTATGCAGTAAAAATGGTAAAATATTAATGTTAGGCACAACCTTGAATGGAGCCTGCACCAATCTGCATACACTTGAAGATGCAGTTAACTTTAAATTTCCTGTTTACGATGAAAAGATATTTGATGTAAAAATGATTGATGCTGATGGGAAAGAATCAATGATGAAAACCAAAGTGCATAATCCAGAGTATTCGGTAAAAAGAAATTGTGATGCTTTAAAACCAATGTTTGAAAAAGAAGGTGTTTTGACCAATGGAATGGTGGCAGAGGCTAAAACGATGCTAATCGATGCTAATAAAATGTTGGAAGTAATGATTAAGAATTATAATGAAAAAGGTATAACGATGTATACTCCATTTGGGGGAAATGGTTGAATAGGTTAAGTAGGTTAATTTAGGTTTTATGTTGCTAGCCAGAATTAACTGAATTAACTGAATTAACCCAATTAACTGAAAAAATGAACATATACTTAACACTCGACTATGAAATCTACTTTGGCGAAAACCATGGTACAGTTGAGAAATGCATTATTTATCCTACTTCTGAGCTTATTCGCATTGCAGAAAAACACAATGTACGTTTCAGCTTTTTTGTCGATTGTGGCTTTATTTTAAAGCTAGACGAGTTTCGAAAAAAATTTCCTGCTTTGGAAAAGGATTACAAAGCAATTACAGAACAAGTAAAATATTTGTCGGATACCGGTCACGATATTCAATTACATATTCACCCGCATTGGGAAGATAGTTTTTACGATGGAAACCGTTGGATCATTGATGTGAAAAGATACAAGTTGGCGGATTTTAATGAAAATGATGTTGCTGAGATTGTAGTGCGTTATAAAAAAGTGCTTACCGACATTACCAATAAATCCATTTTTGCTTTCAGGGCAGGAGGCTGGTGTTTGCAGCCTTTTAGTAAACTGAAAAAAATATTCATGGATAACAACATTTGCTTGGATAGTAGCGTTTTTAAAGATGGATATTTCAGCTCAGAGCAATATTCCTACGACTTTAGAAATGCTCCGGATAAAGATATTTACAGATTTGAAGACAATGAGCTAATTGAAAATGAAAAAGGATTTTTTACTGAACTTCCTATAAGTCCAATTAAAAATTCACCGCTATTCTTTTGGACATTATTTTTGTTGGGACGAAAGAATCCCTATTTGCATAAACCTTTAGGAGATGGACGAGCAATGGCTGCTCCGGGATACAGAAAAAAAATATTGACAAAGTTTACAAATAATCCAGTTTCGGTAGACGGTTATAATGCTCATCTTTTGCAAACGGCTTTAGGGATTCTACTAAAAAAGAAACGTGAGCACATGGTAGTAATCGGTCATCCCAAAGCATTGTCACGCTACTCAATTCAAAAAATAGAAGAGTTTGTTGAAAAGAACAAAGAGAAAAATAATTTCACAACGTATGCAAAAATGTTTGCTAAATAAGAGCTCCTTCCGAGAAGATAAAACATGATTAAGTTTATAGAATATAAAAATATCAATAAGAAGAAGTGGGATGCTTGTATTAACTCTAGCTCCAATCCTTCTATTTTTGTTTATTCCTGGTATCTGGATGTTGTTTGTAAGGATTGGTGTGGATTAGTTTTGGATGATTATGAAGCCGTTTTTCCTCTGGCTAGTAAATCAAAATATAAAATCAATTATTTATACCAACCTTTTTTTACACGGTATTTTGGACTTTTTACTAAGTCTAAAGTAACACCTAAAATACTCACTGATTATTTTGACGCAATTCCTTCGAAGTTCAAATTTTCAGAATTTTGTTTGCATGAAAACAGTGAAGTACGTTTAAAAAATGCGGACTTGTCGGAAAAAAAATATCAAGTATTAGATTTGAGTGCAAAATACGAAAGCATACAAAAGGGTTTTTCGGAAAATGCAAAACGGAATGTAAAAAAAGCAATAAAAGCCGGATTAAAAATTCGCCCAGATATTTCTTCTGATAAAATTGTGCACTTATTCAAAACAACCAAAGGGAAAGATTTGGAAGTATTTGGTTCAGAAGATTATAAAACGCTTATCAAACTAATGGATACTTGTACAGATTTAAACAAAGGTCAATCCATTGCTGTTTATGATGGCAATAAGCTATGTGCCGCAGCATTTTTCATGTTTAGTAACAACCGATTTACATTTTTAAAGAGTGGTGTAAGTGATGATGGAAAAGCAAAAGGAGCCATGCATTTACTATTCGATTACTTTATCAAAGAAAATTCAGGTAAAAAGTATCAACTCGATTTTGGGGGTTCATCAGTAGAGAATGTGGCCCGTTTTTATAAGAATTTCGGTGCTAAAGATTGCGTATATTTGCAGTTGAAACAAAACAATTTGCCCAATTTTGTAAAATGGGTAAAATCATTAAAAAAGTAAGTTTATGGTACATGTTATAGGAGCAACTAATTCTGTTTTTAATCAATTTATTTCAGAAATACGCGATGTGGAGGTTCAAAAAGACAGTATGCGTTTTCGCAGAAATCTAGAACGAATGGGAGAGATTATGGCTTATGAGATAAGTAAAACATTGAATTATAAATTGGAAGAAGTTACAACACCTTTAGGTATTGCAAGTGTTTCCGTGCCAGCTGAACAGCCTGTAGTGGCAACTATTTTGCGTGCTGGTTTGCCTTTGCATCAAGGAATCTTAAATTACTTTGATAAAGGACAAAATGCATTTATTTCAGCTTATCGTAAGCATCACAAAGATGGTACTTTTGATATTCATGTGGAGTATATGGCTTCTCCAGATTTAACAGATAAAGTATTGATACTTACTGATCCCATGTTAGCTACTGGTTCATCAATTGTATTAACCTATCAGGCATTAATGAAAAGAGGGCTTCCTTCTCATACACATATTGTAGCGCTTATCGCAAGTAGCGAAGGTGTTGAATATGCAAAAAAAAATCTGCCTTTAAATGTCACCCTGTGGATTGGCGCAATTGATGAAGAATTAACAGCACAATCGTATATCGTTCCAGGATTGGGTGATGCTGGCGACTTGGCATTTGGTGAAAAAATTTAATTTAAAGTTATGGATGCTTGGTGGGAAATTCTTTCTGTATTTTTATTTAGTACTATAAAATTCTTTTTTGGTGGAGTTCCTTTGGCATTAGGATATAATTTTTCTCACCTAGAAAGTATTTTTGTTACTTCTGCTGGTGGTTGTACTGGTGTAGCTATTTTTGTGTCGGGAAGCGACAAACTAATTGCTTTCTTGAAAAATAGAGCAACACAAAAACGCTTGAAGAATCCTAATAACCTTCCGTTAAAGAAAAAATTTACCCGCACAAACAGAGTTATTATTGGTGTAAAAAGAAGATTTGGACTTTGGGGTTTTTCTTTGATTGTTCCTTTCCTTATTCCAATTCCTTTAGGTTGCTTTTTAGCGGTGCGTTACTTTGACAATAAAATAAAAATAATGTCTGCTTTATTTGTATCAGTTATGTTTTGGGCTGTAGCAGGAGCATTTTTGTATAAACCACTTTTTGATGCCATACGATACTATTTTCCTTGATTTAGATCATACGCTTTGGGACTTTAACAAAAATTCTCAAGAAGCGCTCACCGAAATTGCAGCAAAGCATCAGTTCCTGAATAAAGGAATTCCTTCATTAGAAGATTTTTTGAAAGAGTATTTTATTATCAATGAACTGTTGTGGGAAGAGTACAGAAAAAATAATATTTCCAAAGAAACATTGCGATACGACCGTTTTCATCAAGCATTAAAAAAGTTTGATATTGATGATTTTGAATTAGCCACAGCAATTGGCAACGACTATGTAAACAGCGCTCCGTATAAAACAAACCTCTTTCCTCATGCTATTCAAGTGCTAAACTATTTGAAAGGCAAATACAACTTGCACATCATCACAAACGGTTTTGAAGAGACACAACACCTAAAATTAAAAAATTCCAAAATTGATCATTACTTCGATCATGTGATAACTTCAGAACGTTCAGGTTTCAAGAAACCTGACGAACGAATGTTCCATTTTTCATTACAACTTACTAATGCAAAGCCCGAAACAAGCATTATGATTGGTGACAGTTTAGAAGCGGATGTATTGGGAGCGAAGAATGTAGGAATGCACCAAGTTTATTTTAATCCTGAGCTGAGAAGACATGATGAAAAATTGACCTATGAAGTAAAAGGGTTGAAAGAGTTGATGGAGATCTTGTAAAAAAAAGCCCAGAGGTTTCACTCTGGGCTTTTTTATGATTTAGCAAAAACTATTTCTCAGTTTTTGTAGTTTCAGTTGTTGAAGTAGTAGCTGCAGTTGCAGTTCCTTTTGATTTGCAACAAGTTTTTCCAGTTGCTTTTTCACCAGAACAAGCTTTAGCTTCACCAGAACAAGCTTTTCCACTTGCGTCAGCTGTGTGTTTTCCAGCAGCATCTTTTTTGCAACAAGCTTTTTCGTCTTTTTTCTTTTTGTCATCACCTTTAATTGGATCTCCTTTTACTGAAACAATTGTTACAGGTGTAGAAGTTAACAATGTAGTAGCAGATGCAGCACCAACAATTCCTGTGAATGCGATCAATAAAAATAATTTTTTCATGTGGTTTATGGTTTTAATGGTTGTTTCTTTTTATTTATAACCTAAAATTAATTAAAATATTTGATTTTCACTAAAATTTAACATTTAGAATTGTTAAATGCTGTTAAAATAGGATAGTGATTTCAATCAGCATTGTCGAAATCCCCCTAACCCTTTTCCAAAGGGGGAATTGATAGTGCTTGCTAATAGGAGATCACGTGTCGCCCTGAGCACTCTGGCGGGATGACAGTTGCGAGGATGAGTGTCAATTATACAAGTAGTTAGATGAATAAACTGCAAATATTCTTTCAAAGCAAATCCTTCTCCTTTGGAGAAGGTGTCCAAAGGACGAATGAGGTTATTCAAAAGTAGCAATCACCGTCTCTGGTCCAGTCACTTTTTGCTCTAAACTCACTTTCACTTTTACATTTAAAGGAAGTAATAAATCAACGCGTGAACCAAATTTGATGAATCCGAATTCACTGCATTGAATGGCAGTATCGTTTTCTTTGGAGTAATTTACAATCCGTCTAGCCATTGCTCCTGCAATTTGACGAAACAAAATTTCTTGTCCGTTTTTATGCTTTACTACTATGGTTGTTCGTTCATTGTCGGTTGAGGATTTTGGATGCCATGCAACCAAAAACAATCCAGGATGGTATTTTGAATACTTTACTATTCCGCTTATTGGATAACGATTGATGTGTACGTTTATGGGCGACATGAAAATAGAAATCTGCAAACGTTTGTCGTTGAAATATTCTGTTTCCATTACTTCTTCAATCACCACTACTTTTCCATCTGCAGGAGCAACAATGTTGTTGTCGTTTATTATGATGGTGCGATTCGGGTTTCTGAAAAATTGCAAAATGGTAATCAGTAAAAATGCTGATAATGCATATCCAAGCCATATTACAATTGCATACGCAGAGCAAAAATAATAAGTGAGGAAATTAATAATTGCACTAACAATAAGTGTAAGAATTAAAGATGGTATGCCTTCTTTGTGAAATTTCATAGTTACTTTTTATGCTTTCGTTTCTGCTGTTTCTCGACTCCGCTCGAAATGACGCAGATGATGCTATTAGGTTTTTTCGATAATTCCGATAACTATCGGACTCGCAATGACGCCCTATTCGTTACTTCTTCTTTTGGTCTATTTGTTGACGCTGTTTTGTCATTTCCTCTAACTTCTGTTGGAACTTAGATTGCTTCATAGGTTTCTTTTTGTTTTCTTGGAGTTTAGCATGCAAAGCATCGTGGTCAATTACAAATTTTTGAATCACCCATGTTTGCCCGAATGTAATCATGTTGGCAAGGAAATAATACCAGCTCAATCCGGCTGAATAACTATTCATGAATCCTAAGAACATAATCGGCATCAAATACATCATGTATTTCATGCCCGGCATTTGATTGCTTGTTCCCATTAATTGACTGTTGCTCCAAGTATATAATAAAGTGGAGGCAGTCATTAATAAGGCAAACAAACTCATGTGGTCACCATAAATAGAATGGATAACAGGAATGTTACCAAAATTCCATACCGAATCATAAGTAGATAAATCGTGAGCCCAAAGGAAACTTTGCTGACGTAATTCAATAGATGCAGGGAAGAAGTTGAACAAGGCAATTAAGATCGGCATTTGTAACAACACCGGAATACAACCCGCCATTGGATTTACTCCCGCTGATTTATACAACGCCATTGTAGCTTGTTGCTTTTTAATTGGGTCGTCATTTTTATGCTTTTCATTCAGCTCATCGATCTCTGGTTTTAACACGCGCATTTTTGCGGATGATAAAATGGTTTTGTAAGCAATAGGCAAAAGCAATAATTTTAAGATGATGGTTAAGATCAAAATGATAATACCATAATTCAGATCGAAACTATCTAAGAAATTAAAAATAGGAATGGTTAAGAACCTGTTCAACCAACCAAAAATTTTCCATCCCAAGTTGATTTGTTTTTCCAATTCCAAATCATACTTTTTTAATGTTTTAAAATGGTTAGGCCCAAAATACATGCGCATTCCAATCGTTTCGGTGTATGGAATTGAAATTGCTGCGTTGTATTCTTTTACGTAGTTTAAAGATCCTTGCTGTGAAACCGTTTCAATTTCTGTTTCTTTATTAAATGTATTGTCGGCAATAATTACGGATGTAAAGAATTGTTGTTTGAATCCTATCCATTTTACAGGAAATTCCATTGCCTTCTTTTCGTAAGTGGCAGCACCCATATCATCCACATTTTCATCCGGGTATTTAAAGTAAATGGCCGAAGCGATGTTTTGGTTCTGTTGATTGAACTCTTGCATTGGAGTTTTCATTCCCCAATTCAGGATTATGCTTCCGTTAGTGGAAAGGATGTTTTGCATTCCAACAGTATTGATCCGGAAGCCCATCATGTACTCGTTTCCTGTTAAGGAATAAACGTATTCAATATATTTTGCTTTGTCGCCAGCGTAAAGGCGCATCGCTATACTTTTTGTCTCTGTACCTTTAATGTTGAAGGCTGTGCCTTCTGGTAAGAAAAATAAGGAGTCCGTTGCAAATTCTTTTCCGAAAGCTTTGATGGTTAAATTTTGTGTTGAAGAATCAGCATCAAATAAAATAAGTGGCTTTTGGTCGTATGTTTTGTAATTCTTTAATTCTACAGAAGTAATTCTACCACCTTTGGGTGAAATAGAAACTTTCATCACTTCATTTTCTAAAAAAATTGTTTTGTTCTCTCCGGTTGATGCATCTGCAAAATCACCGTAAACTTGTTTCTTTAAAAGTGATTGAACTGAATCGTTAATTTTCCCAGTTGAGTCTCTTAACATTGCAACAGGAATTCCAGCAATAATAGCAGGTTGTTCCACTTTTGCAATGGTCTGACTTTTTATTTTTTCGTTGGTTGTGTATTGTACAAGAGAGTCGGCAGTCAATTGTTCTTTTCTTTTCGCCAATTCTTCTGCAGAAGGTTGACTAAAAACCATCCAACCAATTAATATGGCTCCAATAAGCAATAACCCGGTAATCGATTTTTTATCCATTATAATAAATGTAATTCTTGATTTTTTATAGGGCGCAAAGATAACAATTATTTAGTGCTCAATGTATTATAACCAAAGAGATTTTCAATATAGGATTTACGCTAATAAACAAGACGAATGAAGGGGAGTTTTACTTTAAATCACGACTAACAGCGAACGATTCCCATTACAACTGTCATCCCGTGCTGTCACCCTGAGCGTAGTCGAATGGGCGGGATCTGTTAATTTGGAAACCCTGTCACGATTATAAGATGCCGTGTCGCGGCACGGCATGACGTTACGTAAATAAAAAAGCCCCGACTATTTTAAATAATCGGGGCTTTTTGAATGTATTTAGAATCTTATTTCTCGAACTTGTTGTATCCTTTTGGGATTTCAAATACCGCAGGATCAACTTCTTTTTTAGTGATTTTTGTTACTTCCAATCGGCTAGTTTCTTTTCCAGCTAAATCTGTTTGATAAGATAACATCGGGAACATGTTTTTAATGTCCGAAATTTGCAAGAAATAGACAGCTGATTTTTCTTTACGGTTCAATTGGCGTAATAATTTTTCGAAAAACGAAAACTTGCCATCCGCAACGAAATAAGTAATTTGAGTATTCTCTTCATTGTTTGTTACAATGTATTCAACACATTTAAAACCTTGAAGATTTTTAACATTTTGTCCTTTTTTAACAGTGCAAGTTCCTTTGATAACAGGAGCAGCAGGAGTGTTTTGGTCACCATACAGCTTTCTGTCGTGATTCAAAAATTTCATTGTTTTAGCATCTAGGTCAACTAAAAATGAACCTTCTACTTTGCGAGACTTTGATCCAATTTCATCAATACGTACCATGTTGTTCTTAATAGTATACACATAACTAGTAGTGTCTATAGTTGAAGACTTTTTGAATTCGATTATGCCTTCAAAAGATTGTGCTGTAGTAGTGAATGAGAATGCAAGCATTACTACAACTACTGTGATTAGTTTTAAAATAGATTTTTTCATTTGTATAGATTTTGTTTTAGTTAAGCTATCGCACTACTGTGCTAAAATAGTAATTTTTTTTAAGAGCACTGCCACTATTTCAAAAGTTGTACCAAAAATTACAAACAATGAAATTTGAGCTTAAGAATTCTCATATTTGCCAAATTAAACAACAATCAAAATAAAAATTAGTCGGTTTAGTTGCCTCAGCCTATCCTTCTCCTGGGAAAATAAGATGGTATTTTGACTAATTGATATCTCTAAAAACACAATCATTTTATGGCGGAACACAAC
>Ga0163149_10001295_pt1 | contig 32376 bp, 33 predicted proteins | sample OliLakLV19MP5G1_FD_148604 | JGI IMG/M metagenome (GOLD analysis project Ga0163149, IMG submission 148604) | Freshwater microbial mat bacterial communities from Lake Vanda, McMurdo Dry Valleys, Antarctica - Oligotrophic Lake LV.19.MP5.G1 | ecosystem: Environmental > Aquatic > Freshwater > Lake >... | reverse complement strand
CTTCTTTCTGGCCTCACGCGACAAGCGGCTGCTCGCTTCTCATTTTTTCTCTCGATTCCGATCACCGCTCTCGCTGGTCTGCATGGTTTGCTCAAAGTTTCTTCACAAGGAGTTGCCTCCGATCAGGCGCTTGCGCTCGCAGTCGGTTTTCTCTCGGCTCTCGGTTTTGGTATCTTTGCCATCCGTTTCCTTTTATCCTATGTCGCCAAGCATCGCTATGACGGGTTTGTCATCTACCGTTTGGTCCTAGCACTCGTGGTTTTGGCCCTCGCTTAGCCTTTTTGAAAAATAAATTTTCATAAAACTGAAAACACATGTTATTGTAGAAAAGTAATGAACATCAAACGCCTTCTCGCGATTTCCGCGTTAATCACCCTGTCTAGTTTGGGAGGATCTATCGCGCTTGCCGCAGGACCATACGTTCCAAAAGCCAATGAATTTGCCTCGGCTGTTGTTATGCGTCCTGATGGAAAGGTTTTGTATGGCTACAAACAAGAAGCGCCTCATACGGCAGCGAGCTTGAGTAAGCTTGTGATGGCGCTTGTCATGCTTGATCGCAATTGGAATTGGGGAACGATCGTCAAAATGGCGGCAGCCGATGAGGTGGGAGGAGGTCGATTGCGTGTTGCAGTAGGAGCAAAGATTGTTTTAGCTGACCTGTGGCAATCGGCTATCGGTTCAAGCGCCAATAATGCAGCGATGGCAATGGCTCGACTCGCAGGACCAGGCGTACCAGCCTTTGTCCAAAAAATGAATACAAAAGTAAAGTCGATCGGTGCCAAGTCTTCTCTGTTTTACGACCCTGCAGGGATGAATGCAAAAAATACAACGACGGCTTACGACATGGCGCTCATTGCTCGAGCGGCCTTCAAGCAATCCAAGGTTATTAGCGCATCCCAGAGCGGTACATACACGTTCACGCTAGCTGGAACCACGCTTACACATACGATTAAAAATACCAACGCACGCTTACTAGCTGATCCGGACGTGTATCTTACTGGAGGAAAAACCGGTTACTTGCCGGAATCGATGTTCAATTACGCCGCGCAAATGAGTCCACTTTTGGAAGATGGGAAAAGTGGCGAGAAGAAAAAAGACGTAGTCGTAGTTGTTCTCGGATCAAACAGCACCCAAGGTGCCATGGACTCAGCCAAGCGTCTGGCAGAATGGGCATGGTCTGACGACGACAACTTTAAGTCGAGTAACTATCCGATCCCAACAAAGTCTCTTTACTACGGAATAACAAATGATGAAGTCCGCTGGGTGCAAGAAGCGCTTGATGTTGAGCCAAAAAGTGGCTTCTTTGGTCCACTGACAAGGTTAGCTGTTCAGAGGTTTCAGGTAGCCCAAGGTATTGCCAAATCTGGAAATTCGGGGTATGGAGTGGTCGGACCGGCAACGCGCGCCAAGTTACTCGAGCTTGCGCCCTAGCCAAAGGCATTATGGATATCAAAGCTTTGAAAGCGCTACTCGCGGAACGCGGGGAGCCAGACTATCGCTTGGCCCAGGCCAAGCGTGCCTTTTTTATTGATCTTGGCGATGATTGGGACTCTGTCTCGACCTACGGTAAACCTTTGCGTGATGCCTGCCGTGAAGCGGTACCCTGGAATGTTCTAAAGGAGGTAAAAACGATCGTTTCCCCAAAAGGGGAAACTATTAAGACCTTGTTTGAATGTGCCGACGGTCAAAAGATCGAGGCCGTGCTCATGAAGCATGACGACGGTCGCAATACCGTTTGCGCCTCTTCCCAGGTTGGTTGCGCCATGGCCTGCGCCTTTTGTGCCACCGGCACTATGGGTCTCAAGCGCAATCTTTCGATTGCAGAAATCACAGAGCAAGTTATTTATTTCTCGCGTTGGCTTAAACCAAAAGGGGAGTATGTCACCAACTTGGTGATGATGGGCATGGGCGAACCATTTCATAATTACGAAAATGTGATCGGAGCGCTCAAACAGCTGAATGATAAGGACGGGCTGGGTCTCGGAGCACGACACATGAGTATCTCAACCTGCGGTATCGTGCCCGGAATTCTCAAACTTGCTGACGAGCCATTGCAAGTAAATCTCGCGATCTCCATCCACGCCGGCACCGATGAAGTACGCGATAAATTCATGCCCGTAAACAAGGCATACCCGCTCGCCAAATTGATGGATGCGGTACATATCTACATGGCCAAGACCAATCGAAAAGTAATGTTTGAATACCTGCTCCTTAAAGGAATCAACGATCGCAAACAGGATGCAAATGCACTCGCACGTCTTCTTGCGCATGATCACCGTCTCTCGCATGTAAATGTCATCAAGTACCATCCAACAGAGGCCTTTGATGCTACCTCTCGCGAATATCGCGTAGCTTTTGTAGAATGGCTGGAAGAACGCGGTATCTCGGCAACGCATCGTGTGACCTTTGGAGAAGACATTGATGCGGCTTGTGGACAGTTGGCGGTTCAGGAAGAAAACGGTCTGATCAAGCAAGGTCTCGAGGCTGTACGCGCCAAACGCGTCCGCCAAGCATGAAACGAACACTCCTTGTCATTCTAAGCATGGTAGCGGCCGTGGGGGCTGGTTTTTTCTGCATGCACATGGTCTATGCCGCTTATGAGACCCCTATCTTTGATGGCTGGGTCTTAAAGCTGAGTCCGGACAGTACCCTGGAAGAGTATATTAATGTTCCACAACGTGAAGAGATAGAGATCCCATCTCGCGCAAAACGTGCAGACGGTTCTGTCGTCGTTCCGATACTCATGTATCACCATGTCCGAGTCATACAGCCATGGCACAACGGAAAAGAACGGCTCTACACGGTGACACCCGATGTATTTGAACAACAGATGGAAGCGATTGCTGATGCCGGTTACGACACAATCACTCCCGATGATTTGGCTAAAGCTCTAGAGAATCCGGATTATCCGCTCCCTCCCAAACCAATCCTTCTTACATTCGATGACGGGCATCGGGAGCATTACACGATTGTGTACCCGATACTCAAACACCTCAACTTAAAAGCGACGTATTTTATTATCACATTGTCCAATAAGCTGAAAGGATACATGAATGATGAAATGATCCGTGAAGTATCGGATTCCGGACTGATCACCATTGGTTCGCATACGCGTCGTCATGCGGCGCTTACGCGTCTTGGTGCTGAAGCTCGTAAAGATGAGATCGGAGGATCCAAGCAGGATTTGGAGTCGTTGCTAGGAAAGGCTATAACGAGCATCGCCTATCCCTACGGATATCAAAATGCTGCCATTCAAAAAGAAGCAGAATCCATGGGATATTTACTCGGTTTAGGTATTGGACCGGGCTCCGTACACGCAAAAGATAATCGATATAATCTTCGCCGTATTCAAATCAATCAAACGACCAACGTTGTCAAAGCCATTGAAAAGTTCTCGAATGCTAAATAATCCATTTGCACAAGTAAAGAAAGGGAAAATCCTCGTTGGTATGTCCGGCGGGGTAGATTCTAGTGTGGCAGCCGCGCTCCTTGTCGAGCAGGGTTATGACGTAACGGGCGGCTTTATCAAGAACTGGTCCGACTCTAAAGACCTATGGACAGGGGAGTGTGAATGGCGCGGTGAGCGTAGGGATGCATTACGTGTCGCGGCCCGTCTGGGTATCCCGCTCCTAACCTTTGATTTTGAAGAAGAATATCGTAAGCGCGTTCTTGACCGCATGTTTGCTGAGTATCGAGAAGGCGTAACGCCAAATCCAGACGTCTTGTGTAATGAAGAAATCAAATTTGGTTTATTTTTTGAAACAGCGATTAAGCTCGGATTCGACGGGATCGCCACCGGCCACTATGCGCGCGTTCGTCACGACGGCGATAAACATCAGCTTCTTGTTGCCGCAGATCTCGCCAAAGATCAATCCTATTTCCTACATCGCATCTCGCGTGAATCATTATCGCGCAGCTATTTTCCGATTGGGGATTTTCTTAAAAAAGATGTTCGACGCATGGCGGAAGATCATGATCTTCCCGTAGCCTCCAAACCAGACTCCCAAGGCATTTGTTTTGTAGGGAAGCTCGATTTTCACGAGTTTCTTCGATTGCGGAATGCGCCCATGCCGGGTGAAATCGTGACGCAGGATGGAAAGGTGGTCGGCGCGCATGACGGTCTCGACGGTTACACGATTGGCCAACGTCACGGCATCCATGTCTCCAAAGATGGAAAAGCTTGGTATGTCGCTGATAAGAATCGTGAAAAAAACCAACTCATCATTGTTCCGGATCGCGAGGACCCGTTACTGTATTCCAAATCGGCCCGTGTTGAAAATGTTCACTGGCTGAATCAAGCGCCGCAAGACGGCCGTCTCGATGTTGTTATCCGGTATCACTCGGATCGTGTACCCAGCAAACTCGTGGGTGAACGGCTTGAGTTTGAAAAACCCGTCTGGGCGATGGCGCCAGGCCAGTCCGCAGTCTTCTACCGAGGTGAAGAATGCCTTGGAGGTGGATTTCTTGCCGAGGACAAGCTAGACTCGGTCGAATGAAAAAAGCGCCAAAATTGGAGTGGATCTCTCTTGTTTACCTGCTCTTTTTTGTTCTGGCTGTCTTGTCTCCATCGATTCATACGAAAGATCGATTTGGACTTTCGGAAGAACGCTTGGAAGAATTTTCGATTTTTGCTTTTGGTATCGCCGGCCTTGCGACATTTGCCGCATATGAACGCATCATGGAGCGTCGCGAGAAAGAGCGCGAGGCCGTAGAAACCAGTTATGCCAGGGCCAAGCAAGAATTGATCGAGTCGTATGCGTATATCGGATCGGTAAATCGCAAAATTGAGTTATTAAAAAAAGTCGCGAACGAAACCTCACTTACCGTGGACCCGTCATCTAAGATGTCTAAGGAGTTGTATACGGCAATCGCGATGAATGCCTGTGCCTCTGCTGGTGCTCTATCGGCAATGTTGCGTGTACTTTCCGTATCTAAGATGCGGACAGAAGGAGAGTATGTCCATCACACAGGCAAAGAGCTTGTTTTCAAGATTCCAAATAAAGATTTAAGAGATTTGCATGAACATAAAAGCCTCCATGCCTTTATCCGCTCGGAAGACGGTAAAGAGATTCTCGTCGTACCCGCCGAGCATGGTGACGACATAAAAGCTTTTCTACTTCTTCATCTTGAAGAAGGCGATGAAAAGATCCAGGAAGTCGATATCTCGCTACTCAAGGTATTTGTGAACCAAGCCCAGATGTTAGCCCGCCAGTTTGCCAAAAACGCCGCTTAAAGGCAGTCTAGTCGCTATGACGACCAATCAAATCCGCCAGAAATTCCTGGATTTTTTCCGCGAGAAGGGCCATGTCATTATTCCTTCCGCTTCTGTCGTTCCAGAAAATGACCCGACTGTTCTATTTACAACGGCCGGCATGCATCCACTCGTCCCATATCTTCAGGGTCAACCACATCCAGGCGGCAAACGTCTTGCCGACTCGCAAAAGTGTGTACGTACGGATGATATCGAGGAAGTTGGCGACAATCGCCACCTCACCTTTTTTGAAATGCTTGGCAATTGGTCGCTTGGGGATTATTTCAAACAAGAAGCCATTGCGTGGTCTTTCGAGTTCTTGACCGATAAAAACTGGCTTGGCATCGATCCTAAAAAGATCTTCGTCACCGTATTTGAAGGTGATACAGATGCTCCTCGTGATGATGAGTCGATTAGTATTTGGCAGTCGCTTTTTGAAACGGTCGGTATTGCGGCAGAGCTAGGTGATCGAATTCGGGCTTATCCCAAAAAGAAAAACTGGTGGGGTCCAGCTGGACAAACTGGTCCTTGTGGCCCAGACACAGAAATTTTTTACGACACGGGCAAAGCGCATGACATGGCTTTTGGCGAAACCTGCCACCAGAATTGTGATTGTGGAAAGTTTGTAGAAATCTGGAACAACGTTTTCATGCAGTTCGATAAACAAGTAGACGGCACATTCGCCCCACTTACCCAGAAGAACGTCGATACCGGCATGGGTCTCGAGCGTATTGTCGCCGTTATGCAGAATGTCGAGACGGTTTTTGAGACGGATGCATTCACGCCTGCGCTCGATAAAATCGCATCACTATCTGGGAAAACCTATTCCGGAAACGAGCGCGCATTTCGCATCATCGCCGACCATGTCCGCGCCGCAACGTTTATCATTGGCGATGAACGCGGCGTCGTTCCATCCAACGTGGGTCAGGGATATATCGTCCGTCGTCTGCTCCGCCGCGCGATCCGTGAAGGCCGTCGTCTCGGTATTCTGGATGCCTTCACATACCTCATCGCAGAAGTTTATGTTGGAGAATACGGCGGCCACTACACTGAACTGACGCAAAACCTTCCAAAAATTATCGATGAGCTAAAGAAAGAAGAGGAGAAGTTCGGAAAAACACTTGAAAAGGGAATGAAAGAGTTGGAAAAGATGCTCACTAAGGGCTCGATTAGTGGTGAGGACGCATTTCTTCTGTTCTCATCGTATGGGTTTCCGCTCGAGCTCACAGAAGAGATTCTGCGTGAAAAAGGCCAATCCGTAGACCGAGACGTTTTTCAAGCTGAATTTAAAAAGCATCAAGAGCTTTCCCGCACCGCCTCCGCCGGAACCTTCAAAGGCGGCCTGGCCGATCATTCAGTGGAAACAACTCGTCTTCACACGGCAACGCACTTGCTTCATCAAGCTTTGCGCGCCGTTCTTGGCGACCATGTCGAACAAAAAGGTTCCAACATCACCGCCGAGCGCCTCCGCTTCGATTTTTCCCACGGACAAAAGGTGACGCCGGAAGAAATCAAAAAAGTAGAGGATTTGGTAAATGAAGCGATTCAAAAAGATTATCCCGTGCATTGTGAGCAGCTATCTGTCGACGACGCTAAAAAGAGGGGAGCTATCGGCTTATTTGAAGACAAGTACGCCCAGATGGGTGGCAAGATTAACGTGTACTTTGTCGGTAATGACGAGAAAGGGTTTTTCTCCAAAGAGATCTGCGGCGGACCTCATGTCGAGCATACGGGTGAGTTGGGAGCATTCAAGATCCAAAAAGAGGAGGCAGTTTCAGCCGGAGTTCGTCGCATCAAGGCAACGATCACGGGTTGACCCAATTTTTTGGCTTTGTTATGATGCGGTCATCATGACAACAACAAACTATGGCAGCGAGTAACTCATCTCCCAGCAAGGATTTCCTCGTGATGAAGGGGACGATCGAGGAAAACCTGCCGTCCGCTACCTTTAAGGTAAAGTTGGAGAATGGACAGATAATTTTGTGCTATATTGGGGGAAAAATGCGTATGAACCGCATCCGCTTGACCCCAGGTGATGACGTCCAGGTCGAGGTGAGTCCTTACGATTTGACAAAGGGTCGAATAACTTATAGGTTGTAGCCCACTAAACGTATTGGTTTTTTGCGAACACTTGCTATGAAAGTACGATCCTCTGTAAAGGCCATGTGCCGAAATTGCCAAGTCCTTCGTCGAAAGGGCCACGTTGTGGTTATCTGCAAGACCACACCAAAGCATAAACAGCGCCAAGGTTAATTTTCTATCATCTCTATGGCACGCATCGCCGGTGTAACCCTCCCAGCAAACAAGCGCGTTGATATCGCGCTTACCTACATTTTTGGCATCGGTCGCTCGACCGCTCTTGCGATCATCGCCAAGACTGGCGTTGCTCCGGAAACGCGCGTAAAAGATCTCGCAGAAGCTGATACCAACAAGCTTCGTGACGCGGTTGAAAAAGAATACAAGGTTGAAGGTGACCTTCGTCGTGAAGTCCTGACCAACATTAAGCGCTTGAAGGAAATTGGTTGCTATCGTGGTTTGCGCCACATCAAGTCGTTGCCGGTTCGTGGTCAGCGCACCAAGACAAACTCCCGCACGATCCGTGGAAACGTCCGTAAGACGATGGGCTCGGGTAAGCGTAAACTTGAAAAGACATAATCCAAGACTATGGCTGAAGAAAAAAAACAACAGGCAGGAGCAGAGGCAGCCGCCAAACCGGCAGTCAAAGCTAAGCCTAAGAAAAACAAGAAGGCCCGCACACAAGTGCCGGTTGGTAATGCGCATATTCAAGCGACGTACAACAACACTATTGTGTCGTTGACCGATCTGAATGGAAACGTTCTCTCTTGGTCCAGCGCCGGAGTAAATGGTTTCAAGGGCCCTAAAAAAGCCACCCCTTACGCCGCCTCGCTCATCGTAAAAGACGCTGTCGAGAAAGCAGCGGACACAGGTTTGAAAGAAGTGAACGTGTTCATTTCCGGTGTCGGTCAGGGTCGCGAAGGTGCTCTCCGCGCTTTCAACGCCAACGGTCTCAACATTCTGACGATTAAAGACGTAACGCCGATCCCGCATAACGGCTGCCGTCCGCCTCGTCCGCGCCGCGTCTAACATCGCCATTCTACACAGGCTGAATTGTCCCATCGTATGAAGAAACTCCAAGTAACCGCTAAACAGTCCCGCCGCGAGGGTATCCCCCTTACGGATGCCGCGAAGCACGCCCGTGCGCTCGCGCGTCGTCCATTTCCACCGGGTGCACACGGCCCGGAATCCCGTACTCGCTTAACCGACTATGGTAAGCAGTTGCGTGAAAAGCAAAAGGCTAAGCGCCTGTACGGTTTGAATGAACGCCAGTTTGAAAATCTCTTCGTTGAGGTTTCCAAGCGTAAAGGCAACACAGGAGAAATGCTTGTGCAAGAACTAGAAGCGCGTCTCGACAACGTCGTGTACCGCGCCGGTTTTGCCAAGACTCGCCCGGCGGCACGCCAGGCTGTTTCTCATGCTCACTTCATGGTCAACGGCAAAAAGTTGAACATCCCTTCTTACCGCGTTCGCTCCGGCGATGTCGTAACTGTTCGCGAGAACAAAAAGAATAAGGGCAACCTCAAGGAAGCTGAAGATGTGCTTTCCAAGAAGGAAAATCTTTCCTGGTTGGCTATCGACTCAAAAACGCTCTCCGCCAAGGTGACCGGCAAGCCGGCCGGTGTTGAGCTCCAGCAGCCTTTCGACGCAAAGATGGTCGTCGAATTCTACTCTCGTTAATCCGTTCCTTTTTATCCATATCAAATCCGTATGGAACCAATACTCCTCCCAAACAAGATTAAATTTACACGCGGCGAACGCCCTAACGAGGGTGTCTTGACCGTGGAACCTTGCGCCCAGGGTTACGGCACGACGCTTGGCAATGCTATACGCCGCGTCTTGCTCTCCTCGCTTCCGGGCGCTGCCGTTACGGCCGTCCGTATCAAGGGTGCAGAACACGAGTTTTCAACGATGCCAAACGTAAAGGAGGATGCATTGGAAATCATTCTTGCGCTCAAAGCTTTGCGTGTGAAGCTCTTCTCGGAAGAGCCGGTTAAAATCACGTTAGCTGTCAAAGGCGAGAAAACTGTGACCGCTAAAGATTTCAATAAAGATGCTCAGGTTGAGATCGTGAACCCGGATTTGCACATCGCTACTCTGACGGATCCGTCCGCCAGTTTTGAGATGGAAGTCACCGTATCCCCAGGCCGCGGATATCGCTCTACAGAGGAGCGTAACAAGGAAAAGACAGAGCTTGGCACAATCGCTCTTGATGCGCTTTATAGCCCAGTTTTGAACGTCTCCTACAAGGTAGAAATGACTCGCGTTGGCGAGAAAATCGACTTTGACAAGCTCATCTTGCGCGTTGAAACCGACGGTACGCTCGATCCGCTCGAGGCCGTAAACCAGTCTATTACTATCTTGATGGATAACGTCTCGGTCTTGAAGGACTTGACCTATTCAGAAGAAAACGCTTAAATCTCGATCTTATGAAACACCGCCGCGTAGGAAAAACCCTGGATCGCAACGCGAGTGCCCGCAAGGCGCTTCTGCGCGGTTTGGCGACCTCGATAGTGCTCTACGAGAACGTCAACACAACTTTGGCTAAGGCTAAGGCTGTGCGTCCGTTTGTCGAGCGCTTGATCACCAAGGGCAAGGCCAAAAGCCTTGTCGCCCGTCGTCAGTTGAACGCCGTTCTCCTTTCCGAGTCGGCTGTGAACAAGGTGCTGGAAGAACTTGGTCCGCGCTACGCCACTCGTCCGGGTGGTTACACGCGCATCGTGAAGCTTGGTACGCGTAAAGGAGATGGTGCGGAGATCGCCCAGATCCAACTTGTAAAATAATATATGACCCGGAAAAACAAGCGCGGCATGCCCGCCATCAAGCGAGAGACAGTCACCATCGACGCATCCGGTAAGGTTGTCGGTCGTTTGGCGACACACATCGCAAAGATCTTGATCGGAAAAGATAAGCCGACCTATGTTCCGCATATCGATGCCGGAGCAATCGTCAAAGTTTTGAATGCGGACAAAATCGTCCTCACGGGAAAGAAGATGGAACAAAAAGTTCACTTCCGTTCCTCGAACCGCCCAAGTGGTGTGAAGTCGACTCCGATGAACCGTCTTATTGTGGACAACCCAGGAGAGATCTTGATCCACGCCGTTAAGTACATGCTTCCCAAGAACCGCACGCAAAACGAGCGGATGAAGCGCCTCATTATTGCGTAATATTTTATGGCTACGGAAACCAAGGAAGTAAAGAAGAAGGCGCCTGCCAAGAAGGCTCCCGCCAAGAAAAAGGAAGTTGCCGCAGAAGTTGCGGAAACTCCGGTTCTTGCTGGCGGTTCCTATATTTACGCGCTCGGTCGTCGCAAGACGGCAATTGCCAAGGTGTACCTCATCAAGAACGGCAAGGGAAACATCACCATCAACGGCAAACCGATGGAAGAATATTTCACCACATTTGAATCGCGCGACATGGTAGTCTCGCCAATCAAAACAGCTGGTTTGGAAGGTGCTGTCGACGTAAGCGCTCAAGCTCATGGCGGAGGACTTCTCGGCCAAGCCGACGCCGTCCGTCTCGGTATCTCGCGCGCACTGTGCGAGCTCAACCCAACCTACCGCAAGACCCTCAAGAAACTTGGTTTCCTCAAGCGCGACCCACGTGCCAAGGAACGTAAGAAGTTCGGTCTCAAAGGCGCACGTCGTGCACCACAGTGGTCCAAGCGTTAATTCGCTCGGCCATCACAAAACCCCTCCGATTGGAGGGGTTTTGTTTTTCCGCTACACTATTGTCATCTATGGGCCATCTTGTCCTTGTCCGTCACGGTGAATCACGCTGGAACAAATGCAACCGTTTCACCGGTTGGGTTGATGTTCCGCTCAGTGGAGAAGGGATCAGAGAGGCCGGTCTGTGCGCCAAACACTGCCAGGAGTTCGACTTCTCTGCCGCCTTCACCTCTAAGCTTGAGCGTGCTCACTCGACCTTAAATATTATTCTCGCTCGTCAAAACCGCACAGGCATTGTTCAACACGAACACGATCAGAAATTCTATAAATGGCAAAAGTATTCCAACGGATGTGGAACCGATGATATTCCTGTTGTTGAAAGCACAGATTTAAACGAGCGCTATTACGGGAGTCTGCAAGGCATGGAAAAAGGCGAAGCGGAAAAAAAGTACGGCGTGCAACGCGTTCTGGAATGGCGTCGAGGATATGAAGCTAGGCCTCCGGGAGGAGGAGAGAGCCTAAAAGAAACATTTGCTCGTGTGCACCCGTTTTTTATAAAAAATATCTTGCCGCGAGTACGTCGTAGCGAGGATGTTTTGGTCGTGGCGCACGGAAACACATTACGAGCTATGATTAAGCATTTGGAAGGTATTTCAGAAGTCGACATCGCCTTTGTCGACTTACCGAAGGCAAAGCCGATTGTTTACAAATTCCATGCCGGAAAATTTGTTCGTAGAGCCGGAGAATATCATTTCAATCGACCATTACGTTAAACGACAAGCCCCGCCACTCCAGATTGGAATGACGGGGGAGTACTATCGATCAGATATCCCAGTACGGCAGATCGAGCAGATCCGTCTGGCTGTAGCTTTTGGGTCGATGCGCAGAGCGCTTCACGACAACGTCATCGATCGCACGCTTTCCGTTGGTGCAGAGACGTACGTGAATCTCGAGTCGGAAACCGGGCCACCCGTACTTGATGCGCTCGAGTGTGTACGGCGCGCCGTCGAGACTTGCAGTCTTGACCGTAGTGGGCGTGATTTCGATATCCAGGGGCAAATCTCTTGGCATGTCGAGGATTATCTTACAGAGGATCCGATGGGCTTCACGAACATTCTTGGGAATCCGGAGGCTCAACTTTTGCATGGAACCACCTCTCGTGGGGGAAAAGTCCGATATGTATCGGACCGAGCATCACGCCCTCGTTGTTATCGCCTGGGTTTGGAACCTTAATTTAAGAAAAGGACGACGCCTTTAATACGATTATTTGGCTAAATTGTCAATAATTGTGTAGGATACTGCCATGTCTCATGCCAAAAAAATCGCTGAAAATGCGGCTTGGCTCGTGATAGCAAACACGGCTCAAAAGGCCGTTTCTTTTATTGCGTTTACCCTGATCGCCAGAATGGTTGGTGTAGAGATCACCGGCGTCTACTTTTTTGCCGTTTCTATCACATCAATCTTCGTCGTCTTTGCGGACCTCGGCTTAACCCCCGTCATTATCCGCGAGATGGCAGCCGATGAAGCTCGTGGTCGTGCCGCACTTGGTCAGGCATTACGTCTCAAGTTTTTATTGATCCCGCTTACCGTCGTCGCAACGCTCGCGTATGCATTTTTCACAGGAATCACAGGAACAACATTTCTCGCTGTCGCGATGGCCTGTTATGTCATGTCTGCCGACTCGGTACATTTGATTTGGTACGGAGCGCTTCGTGGTAAGCGTGAGTTGCGTTATGAGGCTGCCGGAATGTTTGTAGGGCAAGTTTTGACGGCAATTATCGGCATCAGCGCGGCGTATTTTGGTTACGGTGTTCTCGGACTCGTCTTTTCACTCATGATCGGTAGTACTTGGCATGTGATTTGGAGCATGTCGCGTGCCTTCAAGCTCGGCCTGTATCCAAAAGAAGGTTCAGCGTCTCTATCGATACTGTTGCGCGCCGCTGTTCCATTTGGCCTCGCTGGTATCTTCGTTAAAGTCTACTCGTATGTCGACTCAATCATGCTCCAGCAAATCCACGGCAATGCCGATGTTGGGGAGTATGCCGTTGCCTACAAGCTAACCTACGCACTCCAGTTTTTACCGCTCGCTTTTGTTGCGGCACTGTATCCAGGCATGAGTAATGCGGCACAAAATGACCGCAAATCTTTACCGGGATTGTTGAAGGGTTCACTGCGCTTAATGATGATCGCTTCCGTTCCACTTGCCGCACTTCTTTCATCGCTCGCTTATATTATTATTCCAGTCGTTTACGGAGCGCCGTTTGCAGGAGCGATCGCTCCTCTGATGGTATTGCCTTGGGTATTGATTCCGATTTTCCTCGATTTCCCAATCGGCTCACTACTCAATGCAACACATCGCGCAGGACTAAAAACAACAGCCATGGGAATCACGATGGTTGTGAATGTGATTGCTAATATGATGCTCATCCCATCAATGGGTCCGACCGGTGCAGCTTGGGCTGGTGTGATCAGCTTTGTGGTATTGTTCTTCCTCGGATGGTGGTTTGCACGGAGTGACATCGATTCCAAATGGCTGGCGATGTTGCTTGCGCGAGGAATATTCGCGGCAGGCATCACTTGGATTTCTGTTTATTTTTTGACGCCAATCATGACACCGATCTTTGCCGTATTATTTGCCGTAGCCGCAGCCGTTGTTTCTCTGTTCTTATTCCGTTTGCTTTCTGTCTCTGACGTACTGACGGCAATGGGTTGGTTACGTCGACGCGTTTCACCTCCACCACTTGAAGACGAGGAATTACATGACAAACCATAGCGTATGAAAGCAGCTTTGATTACACTTGATTATCCGCCGGAACGTGGGGGAGTCGCATGCTATCTCGGAAATTTAGTTGCAGGGAGTGAAGGATTGGTCAACGTATTTGTGAATCTTGCGCATCCATCTGAAGGACCAGGTCATGTTGAGCGGGTAAAATTATTGTCGCGTGGTCCATTTGCTTGGCGTCCCATGATCGGTTTCATGCGAGGTTTAAAGAGAAAAGGTTACGATCAATTAATCGTCAGTCACTTGCTTCCGGTTGGCACTGCGGCATGTATTGCAAAGAAGCTCGGAGGCTTGCCGTATTCTGTTATCGTACACGGTCTTGATTTACGTCTGGCTCAAAGCACGAGTCGCAAGGCATGGCTCGCACGTCACGTCTTAAAAAATGCGACGAATGTTATTTCTAATTCCCGTGCGATCGCCGCAGAAATTAATGCATTTGAACCGAGCGTCTTTCCAAAAGTAATTACACCAGGCGCAGAACCAATGCAGTTGCCAGAACGCGCAGATGCACGGCGTGTGATCGGCTTATCGGAGAACGCATTTGTATTGCTTGCTGTTGCCCGTCATGTTCAACGTAAAGGATTAGATCGATTAGTAGAGACAATGGGCTTTTTACCAAAAGAAGTGAACCTTGTGATTATTGGCGATGGACCAGATCGTTCTAGAATTGAAACCCTTGCATGGCGTTTCCGTGATCGTGTTCGATTGCTGACTGCCGCAACGGATCTTGAACGCAATCTTTGGTACGCTGCCGCCGATGTGTTTATCTTGCCGGCGCGTGAAGAGCTTGCAGATGTCGAGGGATTTGGAATCGTTTTCCTCGAGGCCGCCATGGCTGGCTTGCCAGTTATTGCAGGAAAAAGTGGAGGAATCCCAGAAGCGGTGGTCGATGGGGTAACGGGTTTGCTCGTTGATCCTCATAACCCGCGTGAAATCGCTGAGGCCGTCAAAGCACTTTTTGATCGCCCTGACATTGGCAGGCAGTTTGGTGAAGCCGGAAAGCTTCGTGCATTTCGTGATTTTCGCTGGGAAGATCGTGCGACGCGCTTCCGCCAAATTCTGGAAGGGATCGATGAATAGTATGTCAAAAATTTCCGTAATTATTCCGGTCTATAATCACGGTGACGAGCTCACGGCTTGTTTAGCATCTCTCAAAAAACAAACCGAGCAGGATTTTGAAATAATCATCGTCGACGACGGATCATCTCAACCCGTTGCCATTCCCGCGGAGTCGGGAGTCCAGTCCATCAGATTTGAAAAGAATCGTGGAGCACCAGCAGCCCGCAACGCCGGCTTTGCAAAATCGACAGGGGAGTACGTCATCTTTCTCGATGCCGATGCCGAGTTAATTCCAGATGCCCTTGCTAAGCTCCGTTCCGCGCTCGACGAACATCCAGAATTTGCATTCGCATATTCTTCTTTTAAATTTGGTCGTACAGTATTTGCTGGTAAACCATTTAATTTCGATGAATTAAAGAAGAGCAACTACATTCACACAAGCGCGCTCATCCGACGCCAGGACTTTCCGGGATTTGATGAATCGATCAAGAAGTTCCAAGACTGGGATCTCTTTTTGACGATGGCCGAGCAAGGGAAACAGGGCTACTTTGTCGTTGAAATATTGTTCTCGCTCAAACCGCGCAAGACAGGCATGAGCCAGTGGCTACCTGCATTTACGTATGCTTTGCCATGGGAATATATCGGTTGGATGCCAAAGCTCGTGAAGAAGTACAAAGATGCAGAAAAGATCATTCGCGCAAAACACCACCTCGTCATCCACGCGGAGGCGGGGATCCAGAACCGTTTATTAGGGTTATTCAGCCTGCTCGCTTTGATCGAGCTTCTCTCAATTCCTGCCGCTTGGAATCCAGAGCTTAACTCAGCATTGGCGTTGATCGCAGGCATCGGAATGCTCCTGATCGCGGTTCGTGATCCTGTCTCAGCCTTTAGTCTGCTTGTGCTTGAGTTTTTGATCGGCTCTAAAGGTCGATTGCTTGTTCTCGGAGCCGACGCGGCAAATGACGGCGGAATCTCGTTGCGCATCATTCTTTTTGGAGCATTCTTACTTGGATGGCTCATCGCACGCCGTAAAGAAATCCGTTTGAATGTCCCAGGGACTTTTATCGCTCTTGCTGGACTTGCCCTCTATGCGACATGGCTTGGTCTTGCGATGCATCAGCCCTTTGTTTTTGCCGATGCAAACGCTTGGGTAGCATTACTCTTGATCTTGCCGGCCATGGATCTCGCAAAAGCCTATCCGGGTCGATTTTGGAAAACGCTTAAGACGGTCGCCATGGTCGGTGTCGCGTGGATCACGTTAAAATCTATCGCACTTTTTTTTCTGTTCTCACACTCTTTTGATCCAATTTTTCTTGAATCAGTGCATCGCTGGATTCGTCGCACGGGAGTAGGGGAGATTACGCTTCTTGGCGATGGTGGTGTCGCTCGTGTTTTTATCCAGTCGCAAATCTATGCTTTGCTCGGGGCCGTTTGGCTTGCGGTTGAAGCGGCGCGGAAAACGGTCGGAAGACAACACTGGTCTGCTCTCGCACTGTGTTTACTCACGGTTCTCATTTCATTCTCGCGCAGTTTCTGGATTGCGCTCGCACTCGGTTTTTCTTTTTGTTTCATCGTCGTTTTACGACGCAAGTCTTGGGGTTGGATGAAGGGGATGCTTATAGCCGGAACGTTGGCCTTGCTCGCGCTCATTGGCATCGCATGGTTTCCGCTACCATCATCGACAGCTGGAAATCCCATCGCTTGGTTCACCGCAAGGGTCGATGCAGGGGAGAGTGCCGCTACAAGCCGTTGGGAGCTTTTACCAATTCTGTTTGATAAGGCGATGGAGTCGCCACTCATCGGTCATGGGTTTGGCGCAACCGTGACATATCAAAGCGCTGATCCTCGCGTCGTTACTACAACAGGCGGTTCATACACCACCTACGCATTTGAATGGGGCTGGATGGATCTTTGGATCAAGTTTGGTCTTCTTGGTCCTTTGGTGATGATTTGGCTACTTGTCTCGCTCATAAAAAAGAGACCGGAACTAGCTCCAGTCATTATTACGCTCGCTGTTGTGCATGTATTTACGCCGTATTTAAACCATCCTCTTGGTTTACTGGTACTCATTTTAGCCGCCTGATACACTCCTCCCATATGAAAAATCTACAACGTTTCTTAGCGAGCGCATCCTTGATCGCTCTTTTGGGCGCAGGTTGCGGCGCGCCTTCAGCTCCTAGCCCAACGGATGATTCACCAGCCATGCCTGGATCAGGTTCCGTACGCGGCGGTTCAGCTTGTGGTAGCGAGTACTATCCATTGAAAGAGGGGTCGTCCATTACCTATATGACGCGTAATGGAGGTTCTGATATTCCTTTCAAGATCAGCGTCTTGCAACACGATGCGACCAATATCAAACTTCAGTACGATATTACGGTTCGTGACACGGTCGCACATATCAACCAAGAACTTGTGTGTGACGCAAATGGCGCTATCCGCGGCAAAGGCTACTTTGACTTTGCTCAGGCCTTCTTAGGTCTCGATATTAAGTACGAGGTCCTTGAAAGCACAGGTGAGATTTTTCCTTCCGATTTCCGTGTAGGAAAAGAGTGGAATACCGGCTTCAAAGTGAAGATCACTTCAGCAGATACAAGCCCTATTGCTCGTATGATGAATGGCCAGGTTGTTACCACGTCAGTCAATAGCAAGGTTATCGCTGAAGAGTCTGTAACAGTTCCTGCAGGCACATTTACGGCCATGAAAGTGGCTCAAACAACCACAATCGACCAATCGATCGGTGGACGAGCCGTACATACCGTTACCAATAACAATGTTTGGTATGTAAAAGGTGTTGGTCTCGTGAAGACGGAAAGCACCAGCGCCGGATCAACCTTTACAATGGAGGCTCAAACCATCCAGAACTAGCTCCAGCCACGCGCGCCACGCAAGAAAGCCGCTCCCTCAAGGGGCGGTTTTCCTTCTGGTTGAACCGTGGTCAAAACAAGTCCAACGCCATCACCGCAAGCGATCGCTGGCATTCCATCAACTTGATAACGCATTCCAGGCTGTAAATCCGTTGCTCCATCAACCTCACTTGTCAGAATCTTTAAGCGTTCACCCTCAACCTCGATAAACGTTCCAGGCCAAGGATCATTGGCGCGCACGAGTCGTTCTAACTCTTCAGCGCTCTTATTCAAGGTATCCAGACGACCATCCTCACGTTTGAGGAGTTTTACGATTGTAGCTTGGGAATGATCCTGCTCAACCGGAACAATTTTGCCGGCCAAGTAGTCCGGAAGGGTATGGGCCAATAAATCTGCACCGAGTTCAGCTAGCTTGGTCGTAAGAGTCCCTGTCGTGTCTGTCTGTTCAATCATGGTCGACCACGTATCCAACACAGGTCCATGGTCCATCTTGGCATCGATAAGCATGATTGAGACACCAGTCTCTTTATCGCCATTGGCGATAGCGGCTTGAATTGGTGAGGCGCCTCGATATTTTGGGAGTAGGGAAGAGTGAACATTCACCATTCCGTATTTGTACAAATCTAGTACTCGTTGCGGAATGATCTGACCAAAGCTTGCCACGACCGCTACATCCGCTTTTAAGGCTTTCAGCTTTTCAAAAGCTTCATCGGATTTCACTTGTTCAAATTGTAAAACAGGAAGTCCAAAATGTTCCGCGGCAAGTTTTACCGGAGGCTTTTGTCGTTTGGCATGTCGTCCTACCGGTCGATCAGGTTGTGTGACAACAGAAACTATCTTATAGGGACTTCCAGCACCGAGTGTATTCTCAAGTTCTCCCAAAATAGCTTTGAGTGAGGGAACCGCGAATTCAGAGGTTCCAAAAAAAACGACAGTAATCATGTTAAATATGTTTTCCGTTTGAAAGCTTCACAATGTTCTTGGCTTTGTCGATGAAGAGCACGCCATCAAGGTGATCGATTTCATGCTGGAAGATAATCGCTGGAAAAGCCTTGGCCTCGAACTCGATTCTACGGCCATGACGATTTAACGCACGTAATGTGACTTTTTTGTGACGCTGTACGACACCGTATTTTTCCGGAACAGACAAACAGCCTTCATCGCTATCAACCATCGTCTCGGACTTCTTGGTGATTTCTGGATTCATGAAGCATTCTGGTCCAGTTGGCAGATTTACCACGATGGCTCGGATATTATTTCCGACCTGTGGTGAGGCAATACCAACGCCATCCTCAACAAGCATGGTGCGTGTGAGTTTATCGAGGAAGTTCTGGAATTCTGGTGTCTGAATTTGGGATACCTCAACCTCCTGCGATCGCTCGCGCAGGCTTGGTGTTGGTTCTTTCACGACGGAAAAGGTATCCATATCGAAGGCTTATATTAGCGTAAAAAGGCGATTGGGTCAAGATCTATTAGGGCCTGTTTAGATAGTATCGTTAACGCGTCGAGTAATTCACGGCTTACCGTATTCGTTTTAGGTAAGATATGCCAAATATACCTGCTTTTACGGGATTTGGCTCGATAAGGGATGGGATAAGGGCCGCGTATCTCGGCAAGCTGTTTGATGGGATTTAAGAGTTTTTCATCTTCGGTCTCTACGATCACTTTGATCAAACGCTTTGCGGGCGGATAACCAAAGGTAAGCCGTGTAGCGCGTTCCCGCTCTCTAAAAGCTTTGAAGCCGTCCGTGGTAAGAATGCTGACCCAAAAGCCTGCCTGATGTTCTTCCGTTTGAACGATGAGTAAGCCCTTCGCCTCGTGGACGTCACGCGCTAAACGACGAAACGTTACGGCGAGTTTTTCCATCCGTCTGACATCTTCAGCACCTCCTCCAATGAGTGAAGCATCCGTAAGTAAAACGCATGCATTTTCTGGTAGAGCTTTTTCAAAATCAGCATTGGAGACACTACGCCACTCAACATCCACCTCATCTTCATATTTCTTCCAGGCGCTTTTCAGCCGATCGATTCCAGGAAGTGATTTTCCAAGATCATAACCTCCACAAGAACTGCATTGAAGTGATAGATCGCCCTTGTAACCACATCGCCGACACACGGCGCGATCTTTATCCGCAGAAAGTGTGAAATCGCAGTTAGGGCAAATAACCGTTTTACCGCAGTCGCGACAAGTGAGTCTTGCGATGTCTCCCTTGATTGGATGGACAATAATACGTGGACCTTCATGATCACGAAGTGTGTTCAATGCCTCTCCTTGCACCATGGGTATAGATCCGCGACCTTGAGGATGCCTGAAAACCACCAGAAGATCGACCTCAATCTCCGGAGCATCCTCGTCGGAGTGCAGAGGCGGAGTTAGGCCATGAGCTTCTACGATGGTTCCGGCATGCTCGGCGCTCCAAATAGCAATTTTGCGAGCATCATAGCGCGGAGCAAGCTCGTCTTGCTTATAGTCGTCATTTTCAGGCTCATCGAGCAAGACCAGATCGGCAAGTGGTGAAAGCCAGCCTCCAAGTCGTGTCGATACCAAAAGCTTTGTTTCTCCTCGATAAAATCCGCTCCAAGCGCGGAAGGCATCGCCGTCATTCAAATCAGAAGAGTAGGGAAGTCCTTGCCCGATCGCACTCAGTAAACGCTCGATACGAGCTTTCCAAGGCGTAAGCACGAGCACGCGTTCTCCTTTAGCGAGCGCAAGCTTTGCTCTTTCAACCAGCTTAGCTTCATGATCGAGTGCCCAAAAAGCCGTCACTGACGGTTTGCTCTTCTTTACGGTCTTTCGAGATGAGTGCTCTGACGCTTCAGGTAATCGCTTTGGAAGATTGCGTAGCCAGGCTTTAATCACGGCTGGCTTACTTGTAAACGTTGTTGAGGCAACGTACGAGAGCATTTCTACGATCGACAGTGGAAAACGAATATCGCCATAGCGGGAAATAACGTCTTGCGCTTTTGAGGCAAAAGGCGAGTTCTGCATTGTTGAGAGAACAAGCGCCGGCATCGGATTTTTACGGAAAGGAACCACGATCAAATCACCGCTGGAAATCTCCAGATCTTTTGGAATGCGATAATCAAACACCTCGACACCAGGTGGCGTTCTGGTGAGCGGAACCACCCGACAATACATATCAAGCTAAATCAAAACGGATCGTTGTCATCCCAACTCCAAAAGGCGCTTCGTAGCAAAGTTCTTTTGTCTGAACGTTCATATCTTTCAAACAGCCCATAAGCGTGACAATCGGTTTATGTGCCGACTGCTTAGCCTTCTCAAGCGTGTTGGCGTCGATAGCAAGCAGTCCGGCAGCATCCAGCGTAAGCACTTTCTCACGCACAATTTTATCAAAAGCTTCTCCCTCAGGTGTTACACCTTCTGGCGAGTTGCTGTTGGATGTATGGGACAAGTCTGTCGAAGCGATGATCACCACACGCCCACTCTCTGCATGAATCACATTTTTCAATTGCTCGCCAAACTCGTAATGAGCTTGAGCATCGAGTCCAGACATACCGATCGGAACAAGTTTTATATTAGGAAGATTTTTTCCAAGGAACATAAGCGGAATGGTTGTTCCATAGTCGAGATCTTCTGAGCTAGTCATGGTGAAGGGGACGTTATGGTCACGCATGTAGCGGTGAATGCGGTCGAGCAAAAGGAAATCGGCCTTCACAGGAATCTCAGTTCCATGATCGCCAAATTCTTTTAACGTTCCTTTAAATTTTGGTGCGATATTTCCACTAAAAGAATCCGGATACATCGGCGCGTGCGGAGAGAGCATGACAATCGTATCCGGCTTTGCCAAATACAATGACTGAGCAAGCTCGTCATACGCTTTCAACGTATCGGCAAGTTTCTCGCGATGCTCCTTACCAATCGTGGGCGCGAGCAAGGGAGAGTGGGGAACGATGGCGGCGAGTACGATCATATTTCAGAAGCAACTTCATGAATTTCTGTAACCGCTGGACCCGTCTGTAATTCAACCGTCGCACCAACTTCGTAGGAGGTAATTAGCGCATCCGGAACATTGATCACATTGCGCCATTGCCAACCAAGCTGTTCAAACACGTCTCCAGAACTGATCGGGCGCAGTACAGTGTTCTCCACCACATAAACCGTTGTACCTTTCTCTCCCTTCACAAGCTCACCGTCGCGCAAACGGTACGGTTCTATCGTTTTAAACGTTGCGAGTTGTTTATCGGTTAATGTTTTGGCCTTCAGACCTTTGAAATAGAGGTTGAGAATAGCAACGTGTTGGATCTCGCGTTTGATGCCGTCTTCCGCATACCAGAGTTTTCCATCTGGTCCTTTTGCGAGCTGTCCGGTTGGAAATTGAGATGCGCTCGTCAAATCGCGTCCGTCCGTATAATCGGCGAGCTCCTCGTCTTCTGCTTCGATAATGTCGTCCTGAACAAAGCCCAAGCGACGGAAGGCCGCTGCATTCATGATCAAGCGTTTACTGCTTCCATCGAGGAGATATTGTTTACCGCTGGTTGTTTCAATGATCGAGTAATTAGGAAAGGCGATCGCTTTGCCGTCCGGGTAGGCAGTTAGCTGGCTATCCTCGACCTGCACAACTTTAGATAAGTCGACCATACTCGCCGCCGCAAGCTTGCTCTTAAACAAACGCTTTTGACCAAAACGAATCAAATAGATTTCTTGAGAACTTTTACCTTGTGCGATGGTGCCATCCGGGAAATTTAACGAGAACCAGCGACGCCAAATACGCCAGAGATTCAAGTTGCCATGAATATGCGGTGTATAGGTATAAAGCATGGCCGTCGCATTGTTGGCGGGACGAATCGGATGACCATCAACGACAGTTAGCTTGCCCGGAGCATATCCAGAAATGGTCGTTCCATTACGAAGCAACTGGAATAAGTAGCGTTCTCGATGTTGTTTGGCGGCGTACTCGATCTGATTAGCAAAACCTTTGTAGGCTTGAATGCGTGGATCATCCTTGGCACAGCTATCGCACACACCAAATCCCGTTGCCCAATCCAATTGCCTTTGTGAAGGACTTTCATCGACCACGAGGCTTTGTTCTTTTTGCAAAAGCACGAGCAGATACTTTGGATTCATTTTGTAGCTCGTCGAAACGCGCCAGATAATATCAGCTGGAGATTTTTCAATCCCGTCGATATCCATAATCTGGATGCGACCAAGTGCACCGTGTTGATTTAGGAAGACCCGCAATCCCGCGAGATCCATTGAGCCGAGTTCAAAGATATCGCGATCATCCAAAATAGCATTTGGATTAAAGCCGTTAGCAGTATCTTCTGCCGGAATAAGATCGGTAGAAGTTGTTTGGGCAAAGACAACCAAGGGTTGGCTTATCATGGCCAGTAAGCCTAGGCTTACTGCCAGCGTGGAAGAAAAGCGTTTCATCAGGTAAGGTTAGCATGTATGGATCGGTTGGAAAAACGCGAATGGTTGGCTCTGGCGGCCCTTTTCCTTGCAACCGTGCTCCTGCTCGGTTTTTTACCGTTTTCCGGACTTAATGTGTTTCTTTCACCGGATGAAACCGGTGTTTTTGTTGCCGCCAAACAATGGGCAGAACAGGGGACAGTCTCTATCGATGAAAGTTTAGCGGGTGCTATTCCATGGCTGCATGCCCGCAGTTGGATCTCGCATAACTCGAGCGTTGTTCCTGTTGGCTTCCTCGGATGGCCTTGGATCATAACTTGGTTCATTAAGATACTTGGCACTTCTTCCGCACCTATAGCCGCGATGCTCATCATCGCTTCATGCATCTATCCGATGTATCGACTGTTGCGTCCCATTGGTAAAGCGCCAGCGTTCATTGCGATAATCGTTGCAATCACTTCACCCGCATTCCTGCTGTATGGAAATCGTTCGTTATTTCCGAATGCGGCGATTCTTTCTTTATCAATTTGGTGCGCTTGGGTGTATAAAAAATATATTATTACTACGGATAACCCCTCTAAATCTCCCCTTCTGCGAAGGGAGACTTCCGGAGCAGAACCCCTCCTTCGGAGAAGGGAGGGGCAGGGGTGGGTTAAATTTGTACTCTTTGGCATTCTATCCGGCCTAACCCTCGCTATCCGTCCGGTTGAGGCGGTTTGGATCATTCCGTGGTTTATCGTCATTGGTTGGAATTGGCGACCAAGTGCCAAACAGGCCCTGTGGATAGTTTTAGGCATCTTTATCGCTTTGGTCCCGATGGCTTGGCAAGCGCAATTTGCCTACGGAGGTTTTTGGAAAGCTGGATATTGGATGAAGGGGAACTCAGTGGTCGTAACAACCACAGCCTCCGCTCCCCAAAACATTTACGCCCCAGAGCTTTTCCCTTTTGGCATTCATCCAAAATCTATCGCTTGGAACAGCTATATATTCCTCGGCATGACACTGTTCCCCTGGATGGTGCCTTTGCTCATGGTTCTGTTTCTTTACGCGGCCAAAGTGTTTGAGGAAGCGCGCTCCGTCATTCCCGCGCAGGCGGGAATCCAGAACCGATTGAAGGCTTTGATCTCAATCCTGACTGGTACTGGGTCCCCGTCTTCACGGGGACGACAATATATTTTGCTTGGTTTGTGGACCTTTCTATTCCTTGTTTTGTATTACGGAAATGGTCGCTACCTCGACAATATCCTTGGTACAGCAGCCATCGGAAACTCCTTCATTCGTTATTTGCTGCCACTCGGCTTTCTGTCTGGCTTGGCTCTCGCTTGGATCTATCGACTCGCAGGAATCGCTAAATATGGTCGTCCTATCGTGATCGCGATGACGGTTCTACTTGCTTTCACCGGCATTTGGCGCGCGTATGCCGCCGATGCAGAAGGTTTGATCGCAGGTCGTACGGAATTAAAACGCTACGCCTCAATCCGTGAGAGCACGGCCATTTGGTTTAAGCCAGGTGACATCATCCTTTCCGAGCGTTCCGATAAGATTTTCTTTCCTGTGTATCGGGGCGTTTCTCCACTTCCTCAAATTGATGACGCTTCACTTTTATCACATGCTGTTGATCAGCAAGTCGGTATCGGTTTATTTGTAAGACCGCTCGCGCAGTCGCAGGCTGACGCATGGCGTAAAATAGGACTTGAACCGATCGAGCTCGCATCTTTTGGTCGCGAGAAGCTCTATCGACTACAACCCGTAAAACCATGAAGCCGCCACTTTGGTCGAGGATTATCGCTATCATCCTCATTTGGATTCCTGCAATGGTCTTTGCCGGCTGGATTTTGGCCCAACGTTTTCCAGCAAATGGCGTCGCCACATTTTCATTTCCTTTTGATGGTCGTAGCCCTTGGTTCAATCCATTTCAACCAGGCGAGCGCGTAACCTCACCCGGAAAACAGCCCGATGGTTGGACAGGTCAACGTATCCTTCAAGAGCCCGTCTATGGCTCCGCACGCGTTCCAGGAGCCTACGATTCCGTCGACGTAGCTTTTGATATTCGCGCCAAATCCCAACCGCTGGCCGAGCTCGGTTTGCTGCGTGATGAAGCGAGTTTTGCTTTTGAGATCAAACCGCTCTGGAGCGAGGCTTTAACCAAAGGCTGGCATCCGGTTTCCATCGGCGATCGTCGCGGTTTCGTACGCGATGGTTTTGCTGATAGCGAGCTCTTAACAGACGACTTTGAAAAATTGATGGTTTGGCAGGCCAGCACCAGTGAGCCGCTCTTGTCCGATAAAACCGGTCTCTGGAAAACCTTCGATATTTCCTTGCGCGGAGGCCATGATTTCCAAGTCGTTCCAGTCAACGGCACCATCGATTTCAAGTTCCTTATCCAAGACGTCAATCGCTCTCGAGATCCAAAAAACACCGCCGCTTTCCGCCTCACGCATGGCGACGATGTTCTCTACACGGAATCTGTATCACTAAGCGGCGTGATCGATACACGTATGTCAGAACCGGTTGAGAAAAATATTCGCATCAACAATCTCGCGCCAGGAGTTTATAAGCTTTCTTTTGTCGCTGACGACGATTTCTTCATCCGATCCGTTTCAACACAAAATCGTCATTGGGTGATTGGTCCGCGCCTGTATGTCGGCGATACAGTTGGCTATCGAGCAACCTCGACGCCACTACTCGTCTACACAAACTCCATCCACGCCGTTGCCGATACATTTCATAATGAAGGCATGCAGACGGTTTCTATCGGCTCCGCCAAGACAAATATCGATAAAACACATACACCTTTTGTGTTAAGTCGCTTGCCAGAAGAACGAGCGGGTTGGGTGCAGCTCGCAGCAGGAAAGGGGAATGTGCGTGTCATTGGCGATGGCTTCTTTGCGCTTGATCGCGACGCATCTTTCTTGCCACGCCCTCGCAGACTCACCGTCGATGCAAATCCAGCAGGTGAGGGGATTACGGCCATTCTCACGCCCTACAGCGCTCCGACCGAGCTTGGCGATGGCTGGTATCGCGTTACGACGAGCTACGCGTTGCATGATACGAGCGACCTCAAATTCTCCCTCGCGCTCCCCAATATTTTTACGCGCGGCGGAACCTTTGATATCCGCGCCGCCACGATTGCGTATCGCAGACCAGCTCTCTCTCCAGACCAATTCATGCAAACACTACGACGTGAAGTAAGCGCTATTGTAAATCGACTATGGTAATCGCTTGGCTCCGTTTTGTTCTACGCCAAATCGCTACCGCCCTGGTTGTGGTGACCATGTTTTTGTTGCTTTCAGAAATCCTCTTACCATCATCCATTCTCCCGTATTTCAATCTGCATGTTCTTGTCTTCATAACGATTTTCATCGCCCTCTTAAGTCCAACAATTGAAAAGAAGAGCCGACTCCGCATCATCGTGATCGTCCCGATTTTTACCTTGCTCCTCGCTTACGCAGCGCTTATCTTTGGAACATCCGCATCAGGCTTGATTCTGCTTGCCGCGCTAGCGATCGTTTTGATCGGTCTCACGATCGCCTTGTTATCGCAAGGAGAATATGACGAAGCAATCTTGAGCCCTCATGTCATTCCCGCGGAGGCGGGAATCCAGCTGAGTGAGGTAATAATCCAAGAAACAATTATCATCGAGCAACAAACCGATGTCTTCATGCGCTAAAACTGTTTTACTCGTCACCTGTCATTCCCGCGGAGGCGGGAATCCAGTACCATTGAATCATGAAGACGTATTACGTCTACATTCTAGCGAACGGTAAAAACGGCACGCTCTACGTAGAGCGTAACAAATGATCTCTTGCGTCGTTTCAAGAGCATAAAACAGGTTCAGCGGATGGCTTTACTGAGAAATATGGGATCAAACAGCTCGTGTATTATCAAGAGACAGAAGATATCTTGTCTGCGATCCAACGTGAAAAGCAGCTCAAGAAATGGAACCGTTTATGGAAGCAAAGGATTATTGAAGAAATGAATCCAGACTGGAAGGATTTGTCGCTTGATTTGTAGGTCTGGACCCCCGCCTACGCGGGGGTGACAAGAGGGAATCACAATGACGTATTAATCTATATATTATGAACACTGAACTCTTCAAAAAAATCATTGCCGGAGAAATTCCTTGCGAGAAAATCTATGAAGACGATATCGCTTTTGCCTTTCTCGATAACACTCCGACCAATCCTGGGCACACGCTGGTTGTACCAAAAAAATGGTCAGCGGATATTACGGATACAGATCCGGAGATTTTAGCGCACTTAATCAAGGTGGTGCAGAAACTTGCTATTGCTGTTAAAGCGGCCACTGGTGCAGAAGGGGTAAATATTATTCAAAATAGTGGGGAGGTAGCGGGTCAAAAAGTTTTCCATCTCCATTTCCATATTGTTCCTCGACACGCAGGTGACGGATTTGAACATTGGCATGGAAAAGCCTACCCAGATGGGGAAGCGCAAATCGTCGGCGAGAAAATCCGCCAAGTGCTATAATCCGACGCATATGAAAAAACTTTTCACAGCCGTCGCGCTGATCGCGCTCATGGGTGCCGGTTGTACTGCTTTAAACCCAGTCGCGCCCACACCAGCTCCTGCAGGAGAAACTCCGGTCGGTAAAATGTCGATGGGCCAATTCCTAACCGGTTCATGGAAGATTAAGTCGATGCAACGCATCGGAGGCGCCGCGCTAGATATTTCCAGCTCGGATTTCACGCTTAGCTTTGATGGAGAAAAGATGTCGGGAAAAGTGTGTAACGTGATGAATGGTCCATATACGGTCGAGGACAACTTGCTAACATTCGGTCCGATCGCACAGACCAAGATGTTTTGTGAGGGTTTGCCGGGTGAAGTCGAGGCAGACTTTAATTTGGGTTTCAAAGGCAATTATACGCTCGCTAAACAAAATGAAGATCTCGTGATGCAAGGCGCTTCCGTGTTTGTTTTGGAGCGCCAAGGATCAACCAGTATGGAAGACGGCGCCGTAGATAATTCAAACGTGGTTGGCACTTGGAAGATGGGAGCATGGAAAAAGCCGGCTCAAGGAGAGAAGCTTCAGGATGTTTCTAGTTTGAATCTGATGCTCACACTCCGCGCTGATGGCAAACTCTCAGCAAAGTTTTGTAACAGTATAAGCGGTGATTACACGTTGCAAGCCGGTAAGCTATCGGCTCCGCAGGCTGCATCAACCTTGATGTACTGTGACGGACCGGTCGGTGAAGTAGAGTCTGCCTTCTCAGCCGACTTAGCTGGAATGACAGCAAATACTGACGCAGAATCCCTAATAATGACAGGCGTCGCCTCGCAGAACACCTACATGTTTGCACCGGTCAAATAGATTATTGCATTGGCACCTCAATCAACAGGACTTTCGAGTCCTGTTTTTTGATGGTCAGTTTGATTTCCTTCTCACCCCAAACACCAATCGCATCACGTTTACCAAGTATATTTCCATCAACTTCAATCTCGCCTTCGATAACAAAGATGTAAACGCCATGCTTGGCGTCACGTAGCACGTAGCTCGTAGCATGATCGGCATCAAATTCACCAATGGAGAAATAAGCTTGCTGATGAATCCAGAGTGAGTCTTCACGACCGTCAGGGGAGACAAGGAGTTGAAACGTGTTTCGATCTGCCTTTGGGAAGGCTCGATCTTCATAACGAGGGTCGTGGCCAATTTTGTCAGTCTCAATCCAAAGCTGTAACAAAGAAACAGGCTCCGTCTCCGACGCATTCATTTCCGAGTGCACAATTCCCGTCCCCGCACTCATCACCTGCACATCACCGGGACCGATAATCCCGTGATGACCAAGTTTGTCCTTGTGCTCGAGCCGGCCGGATAGGGGAATCGTCACAATCTCCATATCCCGATGCGGATGCAAATCAAACCCCAACCGACGAGGCGTATCGCTATCGACTTCATATTCCGTTCCTTCGGATATCGTATCGTCGTTCAGGACACGCAAAAGCCCAAAACCCATTTTGTCGGGGTCATGGTAGTTGCCAAAACTGAAGGAATGGGCGGTTTGGAGCCAGTCGTGGTCGCGGTAACCGCGGGAGGAAGATATATGGAGGAGGGATGGCATAACGGGAAGGTTAGCTTGTAAAGAAGGGGTGGGGAAGGGATAATGCAAACAATTTTATGACCAATCAAAAACAACTATACGAAAGACTCTGGGCGGCGGCGGAGCAACTGCGCGCCAATGGAGAGCTAAAACTCAACGAAATTGCTGAGCCGATTTTGGGTCTGATATTTCTTAAGTTTGCCGATGTGAAATTTCGGCAGGCGGAAAAAGAAATAACCGCCGAGCGCGCCAAAGTTTCCGGTCGTCAGGCGCCCATCACGCCCGACCACTACAAACAGCGCGGTGTGCCGTATATTCCCGAGACTGCCGGATATGCGCACCTCATGAATATGCCCGAGGGTGAAAATATCGGCCGCGCCATAAACGACGCGATGAAAACTATTGAAGAAGAAAACCGCGAGCTCGCCGGCATACTCCCGCAGGATTACACCAAGCTTTCATCTCAACCGGCAGAAAATAGCCGTATTCTCCTCACACTTCTCAAAAACTTCAATCAAATCCCCGACGATATCGAGGGCGATGCTTTCGGTGGAATCTATGAATACTTCTTGGGCGAGTTTGCCCGTTCCGAAGGCGCCAAGGGTGGCGAGTTCTTTACGCCACAATCTATTGTTTAATTACTCGTAGAAGTCATCGAGCCGTATCACGGCAAGATATTTGACCCCGCCTGTGGAAGTGGTGGTATGTTTGTGCAGTCAGCCAATTTCGTGGCGCGCCATCAAAAAAACAAACGCCCGATTATGGAAGAAGTGGGTATTTATGGCCAAGAAAAAGGCGCCAACAATATGCGCGTGGCCAAGATGAACCTGGCTATTCACGGCTTGTCCGGCAAGATCGAGCTGGCCAACTCTTTTTATGAAGACCCACACAAAAGCATCGGTCAATTTGACTATGTGCTCGCCAATCCGCCATTCAATGTCAAAGGCAAAGATAAAAACGGCCAGATGGTCATAGACCCGGCGCGTTTGCAGGGCGATAAACGTTACAGCTACGGCCTACCTCTCACCGGTCAGGGCGAGATCAGCAATGCCAACTATCTTTGGATGCAAATATTCGCCAGCGCTTTAAGTAGCAAAGGCCGAGCGGGGTTTGTGATGGCCAATAGCGCAAGTGATGCAGGCAATAAAGAAAAAGAAATCCGCGCCAAAATGGCAGATGCCGGCTTTGTGGATGTGATCATCTCGGTTGGGTCAAATATGTTTATGAATGCGACGCTTTCTTGCACTCTGTGGTTTTTTGATAAAGGTAAAATAGGCACCGACAGACAAAAGAAAATTCTGTTCATAAACGCCCAAGATATTTTTACGCCGATTGATCGCGCGCATAACACCTGGACAGAAGAACAAACACAGGAAATCGCAGACATTGTGCGCCGGTATCGTATCGAAGAAGGCGCGGGGAAATACGAAGACATCAAAGGCAGATGCAAGGTAGCGACGCTGGAAGAAATCAAAGCCAATGACTATTCGCTCAATCCCGGGCGCTATGTGGAGATAGTGGAGAAAGAAATGGACGATGCCGATTTTGAGGTACGGATGAAAGAGTTGATGGGCGAATTTACTACACTCACCAAAGACGCGCATGAGTTGGAAAATAAGATCCAGACGGATTGGAAAAAGATTATATAAACAGTTTACATCTCACTTGCCAATATAAACGAAATGGTATAATATGTTTATATCTATATGAACAATATAAACAAACCAAAAATCGGCCGATATATAGCCCAAAAGGAGGGTTTTAAAGCCTTTACCCCTTTTGATTTTCCTCCAAAGGGCGGTTTTGTCATGAGTTCAAAACTCTACAAGAAACACGAAGAAGCCATCCGATTGGTTGGCAAACTTGATGGTATTACGCAACTTTTGCCGGATAAAGATTTTTTTCTTTTAATGTTCATAAAAAAGGATGCAGCATACTCAAGTCAGATCGAAGGAACTCAGGCAACCTTGCAAGATGCAGTCGCTGCTTCCGTTACAGAAGAAAAATCACGAAAACATCCTGATGTTGATGATATCATCCACTATGTTGAGGCGGTTAACTACGGCATGGAGAGAACGGAAACATTACCTATCTCTTTACGATTGGTAAAAGAAATTCATGAAAAGTTAATGACCGGTGCGCGTTCAACCCAACATGCCTATCCGGGTGAGTTTCGCAGTAGTCAAAATTGGATTGGTGGGAAAACTCCCTCTGATGCATCTTTCGTACCTCCAGCGCCAAGCGACATGCATAAGTCTCTTGACGATCTTGAGAAATTCATCCACGCAAAAGATGACTATCCTTCATTGGTAAAGGCGGGGCTTCTACATGCTCAGTTTGAGACTATTCATCCATTCACTGACGGCAATGGTCGAACGGGACGAATGCTCATTGCTATGTATATTCAACATGCAAAACTTTTAGAATTGCCTGTGCTGTATCTCTCTAACTACTTCAAGAAACACCAAAAGCTGTATTACCAGAAATTACAGGCATACCATGACGAAGACGCAGATATCGACGGCTGGCTGGAATTTTTCCTTGAGGGTGTCGCAGAAATTGCCAACTCTTCTATTGAAATTTGCACAAAAATCACTGCCTTGCGTGACCGCGACTTTGCTAAAATGCAAAAGCTTGGCAAAAAATCAGCTGAGTCCACACTAGAGATAGTGCGCAAGTTGTTTGGTCAACCGATTGTCGGTGTGGCAGAAATAATGAAATGGACAGGCTTCACTGCTCCAGGCGCGTACAAGGTGATTGAACGGCTCAAAGGTCTAAAAATCCTTGAGCCTCTTGGTGATGCTGATTATGGCCAAAAATATATTTATGCCGATTATTATGAAATCTTTGATGATGGTTTTAGGGATGCAAGAAGAGATAACAAAAAAATATGAGCATTTGGACTAAACAAAAATTAGGGGATGTATGTCTTAATATTACCGATGGGAAACATGGTGATTGTATGGATGAATCTGATTCCGGATATTTTTTTATCAGTTCAAAAGACGTATTTGGTGGTACTATTCATTATGAAAACGCAAGGCAAATCACACAGAGTGATTTTATAGAGACACATAGGCGGACAAGATTGGAACTTGGAGATGTATTAATAACCAATAGCGGAACTATTGGCAGAATGTCTTTAGTAAAAAATAATGGCAAAACTGAAAATACAACTTTTCAAAAAAGTGTTGCAATCTTAAAAGCAAATAAAGAAAAAATACAAAATAATTATTTATACTACTTAATGT
>Ga0163149_10001293_pt1 | contig 32386 bp, 28 predicted proteins | sample OliLakLV19MP5G1_FD_148604 | JGI IMG/M metagenome (GOLD analysis project Ga0163149, IMG submission 148604) | Freshwater microbial mat bacterial communities from Lake Vanda, McMurdo Dry Valleys, Antarctica - Oligotrophic Lake LV.19.MP5.G1 | ecosystem: Environmental > Aquatic > Freshwater > Lake >... | reverse complement strand
TGCGGAACGATCTTCGCAATCGCCACGTAGTTCTTCCACTTGGCCCGCTCTTCGCGGTCAAACGCCGCCAGTTGCGCCAGGCTCATGCGTTGAGGCGTAAAGCCGAAGCCCTCAAGCCGCGACTTGACCGGGTCGGTGGTGATCGCCTCGTTGATCAGGTCATTGAGCGCCTGCAAGGTGGCCGCCGGCGTCGCTGCCGGAACGGCAATGCCGAGAAAGCCCGAGGTGGTGTAGGCCGGGTATGTCTCGGAGATCAACGGCACGGCCGGATACTTGACCAGGCGCTTGCTGCTTTGCGCGGCCAATGCACGCAATTGTCCGGATGCGACAAAACTGTCGCCTGCCACGCTGTCGACAAAGATCACGTCGAGCTGACCCGAGATCAGTTCGGTCATCGCATTGCTGATCTGCTTGTACGGCACCGGCGTGAGTTCAATGCCGGCGATGCTGCCCAGCAAGGCGCCCGGCACATGCGACGACGCATTGAAGTAACCGAAGTTGAGCTTGCCCGGCGCAGCCTTGGCGACGGCTACGAAATCACTCAGGGTCCTGTAAGGCGCGTCCGGGCGTACCAGCATGAACGATGAAGAGCCGCCGAAGTGACCGACCAGGGTAAAGTCTTTTTCCGGGTCGTACGGCAGCTTGCGGTACAAGCTCGGATTGGCAGAATGGGTGGATGTGGTGGCAAGCAGCAGCACCGATCCGTCGGGGGTCGCCTTTTTCGCCGCCTCCACACCAATGATGCCGTTGGCGCCCGGCCGGTTCTCGACTACGGTTGCGCGGCCGGTCTTCCTGGTGATGAATTCGGCCAGCATGCGTGCGGTAATGTCGCCCGACCCCCCGGGGCCGAAGGGCACGATGATCTGCAGGGTTTTCTCACTGCCGGTTTGCGCGCCGGCAGTTGCGGCGGCGCTGCCCAGCGGCAACGCCATCAGCGATTGAACAAAACGGCGTCGTTGCATCTGCTTCTCCTTTATCGATCGGCGCGCCCGGCGTTGCCGCTGCGCGCGCTTGTGGCTGTTTCTGTTCGCCGATCCATCTTCAGCTGCCAGGCGCAGGTCGCGGTGAGCGAATCGCATCGGTATGTTCACCAATTTCCGGCGCCCGCCCCTTGACCGGCGGCCGCATGCCGTCAAATGAGATCGGCAAGCCGACAATCCGCAGCTCGACTTCCGGCACAGTCTGGAAAATGCCGATCGCGTGGGTTTGCGGCTGATCCACCACCTGCTGAAAATCATGGATCGGCGCGCACGGCACACCGATCGCCTCAAGCCTGTCGATCCAGTGCTGTATCGGCCTGGTGGCTAGCACGGCCGCGATCACCGGCACGATGTCCGCCTTGTGCTGCACCCGCAGGGCGTTGCTGGCAAAGCGAGGATCGTCGGCCCATTCCGGGTGGCCCAGTTCACGCCCAAGCTTGTTGAACAACCGGTCATTGGCGGCGGCAATCACCACCTCGCCATCGCTGGCGGCAAAGGCCTGGAACACCACCACCCGCGGATTGCCGCTGCGATGACGCTCGGGTTGCTTGGCGGTGGCGGAGAATCCCGCCATCATCACCTGCAGCCAGCCCATCGCGGTTTCAAACAGCGAGGTATCGACCACGCAGCCGACCCCGGTGGTATGGCGCTGAAACAACGCGGCGATGCAGCCCAGCGCTGACCAGATGCCCGTACCCAGATCGAGCACCTGCATGCCGACGCGCGATGGCGGGCCGTCCTCGGCGCCGTTCGCACTGAACATGCCGGCGAAAGCCTGGATCATCGGCTCATAGCCCGGGTTCAGGCGCATCGGCCCCTTGTGACCGAAAGCCCACAGCGAGCAGTAGACCAGGCGCGGATTGGCGGCGCGCAGCGCGGCGGCGCCCAGGCCCAGTTCCTCGAGAACACCGGGGCGCAGGTTCTGGATCAGCACGTCCGCCGACCCGATGTAGGACTTGAGCCAGGCCACCGAATCGGCATCCTTCAGATCGATGGCGATGCTGCGCTTGCCATGGTTCATCGCCTGGAAAGTGGTGGCGGTGCCGCGCCAGAACGGCGGCCCCCAGCCACGCGCGTCGTCGCCACCGTCGGGGCGCTCCACCTTGACCACATCGGCCCCCAGCCACGACAGGATTTCGCTGGCGTAGGGCCCGGCGATATTTTGCCCGATCTCGATGACCTTGATGCCGGTGAGCGGCATCGGGCCGGCTGCTGGCGATGGCATGCTTTGTCTCTTTCGCGTTGTTGATGCGCGTGATCGCGGAGCTGTTGCGCCGGCCCGGTGGCTGCTGGCGATGGCATGCTTTGTCTCTTTCGCGTTGTTGATGCGCGTGATCGCGGAGCTGTTGCGCCGGCCCGGTAGCTTGCACCAGGCGCCCATAACACCGAAGGCGTCGCGGCTCGCGTGGCACGCTTTTGTCAAGCGTTTGATTGTACGGCGCGAGGTGCCGCTCTCGGCGTAAACGCTGCGGATCGGCAGGCACCCAATTCATCGGCGACTCGACACAAGCCTGGATGCATGGCCTGCCAGCACCTCAGGAACGCCAGGCCGCAACCAATGGATTTCTGGTCTTCAACCCGGGGAAGCGCGAAAAATCCCGATCCGCCGACCACAGCTCGCTTACCCGATGATCGATACAAATCGCCGCGATGCGTGCGTCATGAATCGCCCCGCCGACCAACTTGGATCCTTGCGCGAGCCGCTTGAGTGTGTCGAGATGGATTGCGGATTCACCGAACGGCTCGCATGCGGGTGCCGCGAACCAGGCATCGATTTGCGCGAGCGCCTGGGCGCCGGTACTTGGCGGCTTGAAGATACCCGCTCGTGTCACCACCGCGAAAAACTCATGGACGCAAGGCCAGGGAATGGACCACCGGACACCGCTTTCAGCCAATTCGGCAACACATTGCGCCGCGCGCTCATGCCATTGGTGATCGCGCCTGTGTGCGTAGACCAGGATATTGGTGTCGACCGCGATCATCGCGACTATCGCTCGTTGGCCAGATCGCGCAAAGAGGACGAAGACAGCGCACGCGCCGCGTCGGTCAGCCCCTTGCCACTCACGCTCGCGTCGCGCAGCTTGAACGCGTGGATTGGCGCTTTCTCGCGGAGCGTGCGTGCGAGGCTTTGCTCGATCACAGCGCGCAGCGTCATGCCGCGTGCGGCGGCAAACTGTTTGGCGGCGACGAACAACGCATCGGAAAGGTCTATGGTTGTCTTCATATGGGTACCCACATTTACACTAAACTTTAACCATATCACGAAACTTCCTGATCCATTTGCACGGGCAACGCTCTTGCCGCGGCCACCGTACGATCAGGATGCGAGGTTCGCGCCAGCGCTTTCTGCCACCACAGACGACGCAGCGGCAACCATTTCGGATAGCTGCGTCTCCCGCGCGATATCCTGCCCGTGAGGCCAGGTGGCAGCAACCTATGCACTGACAACGCGGTTGAAATAGCGCACTTCCCGCAGCTCGCGGAACACGCCCTGGTCGAGGTACGGCCTGAGGTAAAAAAATACCCTTGCGACCCTCCTTTGACCCCGACATAGATGCGATAGTCCGATGAGGGCTCGATGGTCTTGACATCCCGGTGCATGGCAATACCTCGCAGGGGATCGATTTTGCAGGGCTTCTCGCCGCTCGCTGCCAGCGCCCAATCGGCGCCCAATTCGTCGCGACGAAGTTGTACCCGTGCCACCACAAGCCTTCACTGCTCGCGCGGCAACTCTCCCGGCAGGATTCTTGCCTGATTCAGTCGCGCACTCTGGTCGTTCATCCAAACCGCGTTCGCCGCCACTGAATGATCTTCCCGCTCACCTCTTCCGGCTTTTCCTGCTGCGTCCAGTGGCCGCTGTCCCTGACCAGATACTTCTCCAGGTCCGGCACGATCTTCTCCATGCCATCGGCGGCCGAAGGCGGCAGTATCGCGTCGTTCTCGGCCATCATCATCAGCGCCGGCACGCGCACGGTGTGATCGAGATCGGCCGAACGCTCCCAGTTGCGCGTCATGTTGCGGTACCAGTTGATGCCGCCGGTGAAGCCTGATTGCCTTGAAGGTGTCGATGAATACCTGCATTTCCTCTGCCGAGAGAATCGGCGTGCGCGGGTCGTTTTTCGCGTTGTAGGCAGCGACGATTTGCGGGAAGGCGAGATTGAGTGTGGCGGCGCCGCCGATGCCGGCGCTTGGCCCGGCGCTGGTTCCTTCGGCCTTTGCTTGCGGCATGGGCTTGCGCATGAAGCAATCGAAGGTTTGCTCGACATGGCGCTCGAAGATGGCGTCCGCTCCACCGGCCGGGTCCTGGAACTGCACGATGTACATGCGCTCGCCGAAGCGCTTGCGGAAAATCTGGATCGGGTCGACCGGGGCGCGCGGGGTGTGCGGGGTGTTGACGCCGATCACGCCGGCGACGCGGCTTGGGTGGCGCAGCGGCATTTGCCAGACGATGAAGCCGCCCCAGTCGTGGCCGACGAAAATCGCTTTCTCTATTTTCAGATGGTCGAGCAGGCCGACCAGGTCGGCGCTCAAGTGCTCGACGATGTCATAGCCTTCGACCGCATCGGGCCCGACGGTGGCGCCGCAGCCGCGTTGGTCCGGTGCGATCACGCGAATGCCGGCAGCGGCCAATGCCTTGATCTGGTGGCGCCACGAGAACGCCATCTCCGGCCATCCATGGCACAGCACCAGCGGCGGGGTGTCGGTCACCGGGCCGGCTTCGTAGTAGCCCATGCGAATGCCGTTGGACATGGCGAACTTGAGCGGTGGCATTTCGGTGGTCATGGGTTTTTCCTATCGATCATTACCAAAAACATGACAGCCTCGTCAGAGGCATGTTTTTGTCATGAACGATGCAATTCTCAATAGTTGCCGCTGGTGTCGGCATGGGGCGGTGCGGCCTGGCAGCGCTCGGTGTGTGGTGCAGCGTGGGCACCTTTCTCCATTTGCCGATCGGCTACGCATTACCGCCGCGATTGGCACGCGCCAGCGCCGCGTGCAACAGCACGTTGATGCCCGGCAGGGTTTGCTCGATGCCGGTGTGCTCATGGTTGTTGTGGGTGATGCCGTCGCGGCACGGCGTGAAGATCATCGCCGTGGGCGTCACCTTGGCCATGTGATATGCGTCATGCCCGGCCTGGCTTGCGATATCCATGCTTGGAATGCCGAGTTTCCTGGCCGTTTCGCGCACCAGGGCCACCATGCCGGCGTCGAAAATATCGGCGCCCCAGTGCCACTCATCGAACACCTTCATTTCGCAATTCGAGCGTTTGGCGCAATCGGCCATGGCGGCCATGAATTCGACGCGCATGGCGTCGGCGGTGGCCGGGTTATCGTGCCGCACATCGCCGGTGAACTGCGCGTAATCCGACAGGATGCCCGGCTTGTTGGGCCAGGCGTGAATGCGCGCGGCGCTGCCCTTGCCGCCGCTTGCGTGGTACTTCCAGCCGATGTCGTTGACCGCCACCGCCAGCATGGCGGCGCCGACCAGCGCGTTCTTGCGCTTGTCCATCGGCCACGGCCCGGTATGCGCGGTCTCGCCCGCCACATCGATGATGAACCCATGCGCGGTATAGCCGTGGGTGACAACGCCAACCGGGATGTTGCGGGCGTCGAGCTCGGGTCCCTGCTCGATGTGCAGTTCGAGATAGCTGTCGAGCGCGCGCCCACCGACCGGCGCGGTACCCAGGTAGCCGATGCGCTTGAGTTCGTCGCCGATGGTGGTGCCGTCATCGGCCTGGCGTGCGTACACCCAGTCGACCGTGTGGACCCCGGCAAACGCGGCGGAACCGACCATCGGCGGCGAGAAGCGTGCGCCTTCTTCGTTCATCCATGCGGCGATCTCCAGCGGTCGCCGGGTTTCCATCTTGTGATCGTTCAGGGTGCGCACCACTTCGAGCGCGGCCAGCACGCCGACGACGCCGTCGTAGCGACCACCGTTGATTTGCGTGTCGAGGTGCGAACCGAGCACCACCGGCGGCAACGTGTTGTCGCGCCCGGCACGGCGGGCGAATATGTTGCCGACCGCGTCGATTGTGACGGTCAAGCCGTCGGCGCGGCACCAGGCGCAGAACTCGTCGCGCATCTGCTTGTCCGCATCGGTGAGCGCGACTCGCGCCAGCCCGCCGCTGCGGCCGACCCCGATTTGCGCCGAACGCTCGATGGTGGCCCAGAATCGCTTGGCGTCAACAGCGGGATTGAGGGAAGTGGCGACGGCCTGGTCCATGGTTCAACTTTCAAGCAAGGCCGTGACGGCCGATTCGATGAATGCCGCATCCGCGGGGCTTTGGACAGGATTGCCGGCGCGATGGCCCCAGATCGACCGGATCGGCTTGAGCTCGGCATGCTTCAAGCGCGCCATCTCGCGGCGGTTGTCCTCGACGCGAAAGTAGAGATCGTGGTCGCCGGGCAGCAATAGAACGCGTGCCTTGATCGAGGCCAGCGCGGCGTCCAAGTCGCCGTTGAAATCGGCGTGCGCACTGATGTCGCCATGTTGCCAGGTCCACATTTGCGCCAGCAGGTCTTCCGGCGCGCGGCGCGCGTAGGTGGCCTCCCAACTGCGCACCAGGAAATCCTCCAGCGACGAAAAGCCGATGCCGCGCCAGGTTTCCTCGCGATAGAACTCCTGCGACAGGGCCCAGCCGGCGTAAACCCGGCCCATGGCACGGAAGCCGCGCGCAGGTTTTGCGGTGAATACACCATCCACATAGGCCGGGTCGGCAGTCAGTGCCGCGCGCACGCCTTCGAGGAACACCGCGTTATGCGGCGCGCAGCGCGCCGTTCCGCACACCACCGCGATGCGTTCGACCAATTCTGGAAACGCCACCGCCCAGTGATAGGCCTGCATCGCGCCCATCGACCAGCCGTACACCAGCTTCACGCGGCTGATGCCGAACACTTCGGCCAGCAGGCGCTGCTGCACCCGCACCGCATCATGATAGGTGACATTCGGATAACGGTCAGCGGTCAGTGGCCACGGCGTGTTCGACGGCGAGGACGACAGGCCGTTGCCGAACAGGTTGGGAATGATGACGAAATATTTCGCCGGATCGAGTGCGCCGCCGGCACGCACCAGCCACTCGGTATCGTAATGCTGGGCCGAGAACGAGGTCGGGTAGACGATCGCGTTCGAGCGTTCGGCGTTGAGGCGGCCGAAGGTCTTGTAGGCGATTTTCATCGCCGCAAAGGTGCGGCCAGACTGCAGGACGACGTTGCCGGCGTCGTAGATCGAATAGTCGGCTTGGGTGGCGATGGTTGTCATGCAGGCTTGCCCGAATCGTTGACGGCCAAGCCTGCATCATAACGCCCGCATTGCCGCAGTCCGGCGCAACGCCTGCGATTGCGCGCGCCGCGGCGCCGCCAGGCGCGTTAGTGCGACATCATTACCGGCACCGTCATTTCACGCAGGATGGTGCGCGTCACCCCGCCCAGCACCAGTTCGCGCACGCGCGAATGACCATAGCCACCCATCACCAGCAAATCGGCACCCAGATCGGCTATCCGCGAAAGCAGCAGTGAGCCGACATCGATGCCCGCAGTATTCTCCTGCGACACTTCGACCTTGACGCCGTGACGCGCAAGATAGAGCGCGATATCCGCACCCGGCGTTTCGCCATGTCCGCCAACGCCGGGCTTGGCGTCGCCCACGATCACGGTGACTTTTTTCGCGCGTTGCAGCAGGGGCAACGCATCGGTCACCGCCCGCGTGGACTCACGGGTCGCGCTCCAGGCGACCACAGCATGCTCGCCGAAGACACCGAAGCTGCCCGCGTAAGGAATCAGCAGCAGCGGCCGGCCGATGCCGAGAATCGCGTGATCCGGAAAATCGCGCTGCTCCGGGCCATCCGCAGTTTCCATATCGACCTGCCCCATCACGATCAGGTCGGCATAGCGGGCGCTTAGGGCCAAGCCTTGCAGCGGATCGCCGGCCAGGCGCCGTACCTCCACGCTGGTCAGTCCGGCGCGCCGGGCGAGGGATTCGAACCCGGCGCCCGCGGCTGCCGCGTCGTTCTCCGCACGCTGCATTTGATCGCGCATCAGGTCTTCGCCCAGGTGCGCGCGGATGTAAGGCGGCAGCCGCGTCACGTCGACATGGCTCATGCCGGTCAGGTGCGCGCCAAAATCCTGCGCCAGCTTGATCGCCGCATCCGTCGGCGCGCTGCGTCTGGGGTCGATCCAGACAGCAATGGTTTTGTAAGTCATGATGCCCTCTTCCACATTGGTGTGTGCCGATGTGGAAGCCTGACAGCATTGCAGCCCGGTTCTTTGATCGACATCAAGCTTGCTCCGGATCGGATCAGGCCATCGCCCCGGACTGCCGTCTCCGGCATGGCAAGCGCGCCAACCCCGTGCTTGCGCGCTCTTGGGACAGTAGCCGTGCCCCGCTGCCTTTGCCCGGATCATCATGACGTGAGAGAATTTCCCATATGGTGAAATGTGCACGCAACTCATGATCGCTGAACCCAAGATTTCGATCCAGGTCATCGACCGCATGATGCAGTTGATCGACGCCCTGGCGGCGGCACCGGCGGCGGCCGGCCTGAAGGCACTGGCGGCGGCTACCGACCTGCATCCCTCGACTGCGCACCGCATTCTGGGGGTGATGGTGCGCTGCGGCTTCGCCGATCGCGTTGAACCCGGCAGCTACCGGCTGGGCATGCGCTTTCTGGAACTCGGCAACATCGTGCGCGCCCGCCTCGACGTGCGCGTGATCGCCCTGCCGTTCATGCGCGAGCTGGCGCAAGCCACCGGCGAGACAGTCAATCTCTCGGTGCGCCAGGGCGACCAGATCCTGTATGTCGAGCGCACAAGCGACAACCGCTCGATGATGCGGGTGGTGCAGATGGTCGGCGCCCGCGCGCCGCTGCACATCACCGCCGCGGGCAAGCTGTTCCTGGCGCGCGAAGATGCGCCCGGCCTCAAGGCCTATGCCGAGCGCACCCGCCTGGAAGCGCACACGCCCAACAGCCTGTGCAACCTGGCGGCATTGACGCGCGAACTGGCTGATGTGAATCGCCAGGGGCATGCCCTCGATCAGGAGGAGGCGGAGCTTGGCGTGCGCTGCATCGCCGCCGGCGTCAATGACGACAATGGGCAACTGATCGCCGGCCTGTCGGTGTCGGCCCCGGCTGACCGCCAGAAACTCGCCCAGTGGACGCCGCTGGTGCGCGGTACCGCGGCCCGCATTTCGCGCGCGCTGGGCTTTGTTGCCTGATTCGAGCAGCCTGCGCGCGACCGGCTTGCCGCTCCACCGATGCACCGGAATACGACGCACATCCTACTTCATTGACCGACAGGAAACCACAAACATGGACTCGCACAAATCCGCCGTCGTCCGCTTCTACGATACGCACCCGATCAACGAAGATGAAATTCTCGCCAAGCTGGCCGCGCGCGGTGACGACCTCGACCACCTCAGCGAAGATCAGTTGAAGGATTTCGACCAGGACCACTACGGCGGCATCGACGTCGTCGACACCCTGGCCGAACGGGCCGGCTTGCGCGGCCTGCATCGCGTGCTCGATGTATGCAGCGGCATGGGCGGCCCGGCACGCTGGCTTGCCCATCGCCTGGGCTGCCGCGTCAGCGGGCTGGATTTCACCCTTTCGCGCGTCGAGGCGGCGCGCCGCCTGACGCTGCGCGTCGGCCTGACCGAGCTGGTCGATTTCGTGCACGGCGATGCCACCGCGATGCCCTTGCCCAATGCGCAATTCGATGTGGTCTTGAGCCAGGAAGCCTGGCTGCATGTGCCCGACAAGCCGGCGGTGATTGGCGAATGCGTGCGCGTTCTCAAACCCGCTGGCGTGCTGGCCTTCACCGATGTCGCGCTGCGCGCGCCCCTGGCCACCCAGGAGGAAGCCCGCATGGGCGCGGAGATGCAGGCACCGGGCATTGCCTCGGCCGAGCGCTACCTCGAACTGCTGCGCGACCAGGGCTGCAGCATCGTCAGTCACGAAGACCTCTCCGCCGAATGGACCGCGACCCTGGTCAAACGCCTGGCGATGTACCGCAGCCTGGCCGACACCACCGTAGCCAAATTTGGCCAGGCGCACTACGAAGCCTGGGACCATACCTACAGCTTTTTCGTCGGCCTGTTCGTGGCCGGCAAGCTTGGCGGGGCGCGCATCGTGGCGCGCAAGGGCTCCGCTCGCCCTGGCAAGCAGACGGATTGACGGCGCAGTCGTGGCAACGCTGCGCCGTTGGCGCGCACGCATGTGCGGCGCCTCATCCAGCCAACCATAGGCAAACGGCGTCACAACGAGCGATACGCCTCCCACACCTTCGCCAGCCGCTTGACCGACACCGGCATCGGCGTGCGCAGTTCCTGCGCATAAAGCGATACCCGCAACTCCTCCAACAGCCAGCGAAACTCCTCGACTCGCGGGTCGGCGCTGCCGACGCGCGCCAGTTCGATAATGCGCCGCTGATGGTTTTGCGCCAAAGGTGCGAACTCGGCCATCAGGCGCGCGTCGCGCGCCGGATCGGCACGCAGCTTGTCCAGCCGCACACCGATGGCCTGCAGATAGCGCGGCAGTTGCGCCAGCCGTTCATAAGGCAAGGCGACGATGAAGCTTTTCGGCAGCAGGCGCTCCTGTTGCCCGGCGATGTCCTGCACCACCTGGGGAAAGGCCTTGGCACCGGCCAGCTTTTTCTGCATGGCAAGGTGCGCTTCGAGCACGCGCGTAACAAGCCCGGTGATCTCCTGGGTGATCAGAGTCAGCCTTGCGCGCCCTTCATCGCGGCGGGCGCTGAAATCGGCCTCGCTGCGCGGCAGCGGCGGCGCCAGGCAGGCGCGCTTGAGCCCGGCTTCGATCAATTGCGCCACCAGGTCGCGCTCGCCACCGAAAGGCGCGTACATGAGACCGATGGCACGCACGTTCAGGCTTTTCTCGAGATAGCGGATCGGCTCGGCCAGTTGCAGGCGCAGCAGCCGCACCAGGCCCTTCGCATGCGCGGCCTGCGCCGCACCCGGCTCATCGAACAGTTCGACATTGACGCGTTCGCCGGTATCCACCAGGGCCGGATAGCCGATCAATGCACCGACCTCCTGCAACTCTTCGAGCGTGCCGAAATCCCAGGCGCTGCGTCCGCCGTGCAGGATGCGTCCGGCCGACACGGTTCGCGCGCCGCCTGCGGCAACCGGGCAGCCGCCATCCGCGCGCGCCCTGCCGGCGCGCGCAGCGGCTGCGCCGGCGAAACTGGCGCTGGCCTGTGCTGCATGGGTGGCGCGCAGTGGCGCCAGGTTGCGCCCCATGTCGAGCTGCCGGCCGTGCTCGTCGACCAGCTTGAAATTCATCACCAGGTGCGCGGGCAAGGTTTCCAGCTTGAACGCATCCTGTGGAATGGCCACACCGGTGCGCTCGCGAATCGCCCGCGCCAGCGCCAGCGACAAAGGCCCCGCCGGCACCACCTCGGCCGCATGCGCGGCGGCGAAGCCGGCGGCGAACTCGGGCAGCGGCACGCATCCGCGTCGCAGCTTTTGCGGCAGCGACTTGAGCAGGGCGAGCGTCTTCTCGCGGCGCATGCCCGGCACCAGCCAGTCGCAGCGATCGGCATCGATCTGGTTGAGCGAAGCCAGCAGCACTGTGGCGGTCACGCCGTCGCGCGGCGATCCCGGCTCGAAGTGATAAGTCAGGGCGAATTCGAGCGGGCTGGCCGAAAGCCGCGCACGCTTGGGGAAAAGCTCGGTGGTGATGCCTGCCGCTTCATGGCGCATCAGGTCGTCGCGCTTGAGAAACAGGCGCTTCGGTTCGCTGCGTTCGGTGGCGATGCGCCAGATCTCGAAGGTGGCTTCATCGACCACCTGCGCCGGGATCAAGGCATCGTAGAACGCGGCAATCAGTTCCTCGTCAACCAGCACGTCCGGGCGGCGCGACTTGTGTTCCAACTCCTCGATCTCGCGCACCAGGCGCTGGTTGTGGGCGAAAAACGCCGCCCGCGTTTCGAGCTCGCCGGCCACCAGTCCCTGGCGAATGAACAATTCACGCGCATGTTTGGGATCCACCTTGGCGTATTCGATACGCCGCTGGGTATAGACCGGGATGCCATACAGCGTGCCGCGTTCCAGCGCAATCGCGCGCGCCGCGTTTTTCTCCCAGCGCGGGTCATGCCAGGACCGCTTGAGCAGATGCGCGCCGGCCTCCTCGATCCACTTCGGATCGATATTGGCCAGCGTGCGCGCATACAGGCGCGTGGTTTCCACCAGTTCGGCCGCCATCACCCACTTGCCCGCCTTGCGCCCGAGCGAGGAGCCGGGATGCGCATAAAAGCGGATGCCGCGCGCACCCAGGTAGTGTGCCTCGGCGTCGCTTTTGAGGCCGATATTGCCCAACAGCCCGGTCAGCAAGGCGCGATGGACCTGGTCATGCGTTGCCGGCTTGTCGGAGAGGTGCCATTCGAGTTCGGCCACCAGCTGCGTCAACTGTGAATGCACGTCGCGCCATTCGCGCATGCGCCGCACCGAAAGGAAATTCTTCTGGCAGGCGGCAGCCAGCTTGCGGTTGGTCAGCTCGTCGCGCGCTTCCTCGAAAAACGCCCACAGCTTGAGGTAGCCAGCGAATTCGGACCTCTCGTCCTTGAAGCGCGCATGGGCCTGATCGGCCGCGGCCTGGCGCTCCAGTGGACGGTCGCGCGGGTCCTGCACCGACAGCGCCGAGGCGATGATCAACACTTCGGCCAGCGCCTGGCGGTCACGTCCGCCCAGGATCATGCGGCCGATGCGTGGATCCAGCGGCAGGCGCGCCAACTCCTGGCCAGTACGCGTAAGGCGGTTGTCCTCGCCCAGGGCGCCGAGTTCCTGCAGCAACAGGTAGCCGTCGGCGATCGCCTTGGGCGGCGGCGCTTCGAGAAACGGGAATGCCTCGATGTCTGCCAACTTGAGCGACTTCATGCGCAGGATCACCGAAGCCAGCGAGGAACGCAGGATCTCGGGGTCGGTGTATTTCGGGCGCGCCGCGTATTCGTCCTCGCCATACAGGCGAATGCAAATGCCGGCGGCGACGCGACCGCAACGGCCGGCGCGCTGATTGGCGGCGGCCTGCGACACATTCTCCACCTGCAGTTGCTCGACCTTGTTGCGATAACTGTAGCGCTTGACGCGCGCCAGGCCGCTATCGATCACAAAGCGGATGCCTGGCACGGTGAGCGAGGTTTCCGCCACGTTGGTGGCCAGCACCACGCGGCGCAGCGGACCGCCGGCGCGAAAGATGCGCTCCTGGTCCTGCGGCGACAGGCGCGCATACAGCGGCAGGATTTCCAGCGTGGCGCGGGTCGCCGTGGCATGCCGGGTCAGGAGCTCGGCGGTGTCGCGAATCTCGCGCTCGCCGGGCAGGAAAATCAGGATGTCGCCGCGCCCCGCGCTCGTGCATTCATCGACCGCATCGACGATCGCATCTTCGATGTCGCGTTCGTCGTCGGGCGCCATGTCGGGGTGGCGCACCGGGCGATAGCGGATCTCCACCGGGTACAGGCGGCCGGAGACTTCGATCACCGGCGCCGCACCGCGTGCCGACTCAAAGTGGCGGGCAAAGCGGTCCGCATCGATGGTGGCGGAAGTAACGATGATTTTCAAGTCCGGCCGACGCGGCAGCAGTTGCTTCAGGTAGCCCAGCAGGAAATCGATGTTGAGCGAACGCTCATGCGCCTCGTCGATGATCAGCGTGTCATAAGCCTTGAGGTCGGGGTCACCCTGGGTTTCGGCGGGTTTCGGCCAGCAGGATGCCGTCGGTCATCAGCTTGATGTAGGCCTCGCGGCTGGATTTCTCGGTGAAGCGGATCTTGTAGCCGACGGCGCTGCCCAGTTCGGTGCCCAGTTCCTGCGCGATGCGCGCGGCGGTGGCGCGTGCGGCGATGCGGCGCGGCTGGGTGTGGCCGATCAGTCCGTGAATCCCGCGCCCGAGTTCGAGGCAGATCTTCGGCAACTGCGTGGTCTTGCCGGAGCCGGTTTCACCGCACACGATGACCACCTGGTGCCGGGCCACAGCCTGCGCGATGTCGGCGCGACGCGCCGAGACCGGCAATTCCTCGGGGAAGCTGATGACAGGCAGGCGCGCCCGGCGCGCGGCTTCCTGCTGGGGGGTGAGCGGCATAGGGCGCGGATTCTAGCGGAGGCAAGGCTGCCACGGTCGCGGCCGGCGACGAAAAATTTCAAGCCGCGACAGATGGCGCGCCGCACGCGCCGTATAGAATGACCGGCCATCTTTGCCGCCGTCGCACCTGCCCATGCGCCCGACTCAAACCGCCGATTTCGTCACCTGGTTCCGCTCGGCCGCACCCTGGCTGCATGCCTTTCGCGGCAAAACCTTCGTCATCGCCTTCGGCGGCGAGATCGTCGAATCCGGCCAGGTCGAGTCGCTCACGCAGGACATCAACCTCCTGACTTCGATCGGCATCCGCGTGGTGATCGTGTGCGGCAGTCGCCCGCAGATCAATGCTGCCTTGGCCGCGCGCGGCCTCTCCACCGAATTCCAGAAGGGCTTGCGCATCACCCATCCGAAAGCCATGGATTGCGTCAAGGAAGCGGTCGGCCGCCTGCGCATCGAGTTCGAGCAACGTTTCTCCTTCGGTCTGCCCAATACGCCGATGGCGCAGTCCGAAGGGGTGCGCCTGATGAGCGGCAGCCTGATCACCGCGCAACCGGTGGGCGTGATCGACGGCGTCGACTTCCAGTTTTCCGGCAGCGTGCGCGACATCGACGCCGAGACCGTGCACCATGCCCTGGGCAACGGCGACATCGTGTTGCTCACGCCGATCGGCTATTCGCCCACCGGTGAAGCCTTCAACCTGATGATGGAGGATGTGGCCGCCAGCGTCGCCGTCGCGCTGGATGCCGAGAAGCTGATTTTCCTGATCGACGCGCCGGGCCTGCCGCCACTGCCGGGGGCCAAGACCAAGCGCGCGCGCGCGCAGGAAATCTCGCGCGAACTGGCCGCCGCCGAAGCCGAAAAGCTATACAAGGCCGCGGCCCAGTCACCCGAGTTGTCCGGCATGAGTGATGACACCCTGCGCGCGCTCGATGCGGCGGTGCGCGCCTCCAAAGGCGGGGTGGCGCGCACCCATCTGATTCCGCGGAAAACCGACGGTGCGCTGCTGATGGAATTGTTTTCCTACGGCGGCATCGGCAGCATGATCACCGAAGCAGGCCTGGAGAATTTTCGCGACGCCACCATCGAAGATGTAGGCGGCGTGCTCATGCTGATCGAACCGCTTGAGGCCGACGGCACGCTGGTGCGCCGCGGCCGCGAAAAGCTGGAGGCCGAGATCGGCCAGTTCTCGGTGATCGATCACGATGGCGTGATCGCCGGTTGTGCGGCGCTCTATCCGTTTCCACGCGAAGGCGCCGCCGAGATGGCCTGCTTCGTGGTCTCGCAGGCCTATCGTGGCCACAATTACGGCGAGCGGCTTTTGTCACGGATGGAATCGAAGGCGCGGCAGATGCGCGTGAAGAACCTGTTTGTTCTCACCACCCGCACCGCGCACTGGTTCATCGAGCACGGTTTCGTGGAAAGCTCGCTCGACAACCTGCCGGAAGGCCGCCAAAAACTCTACAACTTTCAGCGGCAGTCGAAGATTTTCATCAAGCGGCTGTAGCCAGGCGCATCACGAGTCACCGCCGGCGAACCGCGCGGTCCCGCCGCTTTCGGGCGCGATGCCGTCAGTACGCAGTGGTCAAGGCCCGCGCGCCGGCGAGCCATCAAACCAACAGCGAACTGTCGCATCGGGCCGCACAGGTGTTACGGACGCCGTAAAATGCGTAATTCGGACATCGACAATCGGAGTACAAGCAATGGCTCGCATGGTGCAATGCGCGAAGCTCGGCCGCGAAGCCGAGGGGCTGGATTTCCCTCCCTATCCGGGCGAGTTGGGCGCCAAGATGTGGAACAACATCTCGAAAGAGGCATGGGCCATGTGGCTCAAGCACCAGACCATGCTGATCAATGAGAACCGGCTTTCCGGCGCCGACCCGCGCGCGCGCAAATACCTTATGGAACAAGCGCAGAAGTTCTTGTTCGAAGGCGGCGCCGACGCCGCGTCGGGCTACGTGCCGGAGGCGCGATAGCGGCACGCTCTGTGCGCAGCGCCACGCTCTGGCCTGGGTGACGGTTTTTGTGGTCAGCCGCGCGCGCGCAGGGTCTTCACCCCGTCGGCGGTGCCCAGCAGCAGCACATCGGCGCGGCGCCGCGCAAACAAGCCGACCGTCACCACACCGGTTATCTGGTTGATCGAAGACTCCAGGGCCACCGGGTCTGCAATGGCCAAACCGCCGACATCGAGTATCTGATTGCCGTTGTCGGTCACAAAGCCGGCACGCAAATGTGGCTGCCCACCCAAGGCCACCAAAGCCCGCGCCACCTGCGCACGCGCCATCGGAATCACCTCAACGGGCAACGGAAACTTTCCCAGCACCGGCACCAGCTTGGATTGGTCGGCGATGCACACGAAGGTGGTGGCGACTGCGGCCACGATCTTTTCGCGCGTCAGCGCGCCGCCGCCGCCCTTGATCATCGCCAGACTGGCGTCAACTTCGTCGGCGCCATCGACATATAGCGGAATGGCGTCGACATCGTTCAAGTCGAAAACCGCAATGCCGTGCGCCGCCAGACGCTCCGCGCTTTTCACCGAACTGGCAACCGCGCCCTTGATGCGCCCACGCATGCGGGCCAACTCATCGATGAAAAAATTCGCGGTTGATCCGGTACCGACGCCGACCACGGCACCTTCGGCCACGTACTCCAGCGCCGCGCGCGCGGCCGCGAGTTTCAGCGCATCCTGCGTCATTTGGATGCTTCGGTGATCGCGCTCTCCAGTTGCGCCAGCGATATCGCCCCCGGTATGCGCCGGCCGTTGGACAGGAAGATGGTCGGCGTCGCATTGACGCGCATGCGTTGGCCGATCGCCTGCACCGACTCGATGGGCGTCTCGCAAGTGCCGGCGGCGGTGGGCGGCTGGCCCTTGATCATCCAGTCGTTCCAGGCCTTGAGGCGGTCGGGCGAGCACCAGATCGATTTCGACTTGACCATCGAATCCGGCGACAGGATCGGGTAGACATAGATGAAGATGGTGGCGTCCTTCAGCTGCGAGAGCGACTCACGCTCGAACTTCTTGCAGTAGCCACAATTCGGATCGGCAAAGTAGGCAATGCGGCGCTTGCCGTTGCCATTGACAAGCTTGATGCTGCTGGCCACCGGCAGATCGTCGAACTTGATTGCGGAAAGCTTGTCGATGCGCTCCTGGGTCCGAACTTGATTGCGGAAAGCTTGTCGATGCGCTCCTGGGTCAGGTTTTCCATGGTCTTGCCATCCAGCACGCTGCCATGGAACACATAGGTCACCTTCTCGTCGGTGTAGACGATCTCTCCACCGACCCGCACCTCGAACAGCCCGAAGAATGGTGTACGCGTCACACTGTCGATCACCGTACCGGGCTTCAGGCGGGTCTCCATGAGGCGCTTGACGTTGGCCTCGGGCCCGCCGATCTTGAGCGGCTCCCTGGAGGATTCCTGCGCGTGAGCTGCTGAAAAGACGCACAGCAGGATGGAGGCGGCCAGGCCGAAGAGGCGATTTTTCATGGTGAGCCGGCTTTCGAGAAATAAATGGGACGGGCAATCCTCGGAGGACGCATTATCCGCGAATCGCGCTCCTGACCAGCAGCTGTGGCAGGACAGGCGCTCGACCCACGAGGTTCAATCCGATATTACGCAGGCTGCGCACCAGTGGATGACCTGATGCGAACAAACGCGCCAGGCCGTGAGTCAGCGCATGCATGTCGGCGATGGCGGCCTTGCGGGCCCGTTCATAGGCGCGCAGCGCGGCGAAGTCGCCGCAATCGCGCGCTCCTGTCACTCGCTTGAACAATTCGGCGCAATCGCCGAAACCCAGGTTGAGACCCTGCCCGGCGAGCGGATGCAACACATGGGCGGCGTCGCCGACGAGCGCAAAGCGCGGCGCGACCAGTCGCCGCGCCCGCTGGTTGCGCAAGGCGAAAGCGGCACGCGAGCCTGCGGGTGAAAGTGCTCCCAGCGCATGCATGCCGGCTTCCTCGACCCGTCGTGCGAAAGCCGACTCATCCAGAGCCATCAGGCGTGCCGCCCGGGATGCGGCGACCGCCCAAACAATCGAGATACGATCGTCCGGCAGCGGCAGGTAAGCCAGAATGCCGGAAGTGCCGTCGTCCTCCTGGCGAAACCATTGCGCCGCGCGGTTTCGGTGTGGTTTGGCGCAATCGAAATTGGCCACGATCGCCGTCTGCCCGTAATCGATGGTGTCGACCGCGATGCCGGCCTCGACGCGCGCCCATGAGCCGCCACCATCGGCACCCACGATGAGGTCGGCTTCGACACGCCGACCGTCGGCCAGTTCGACGCCGGCAGCCGCATCCTCGAAGCACAGGCGCAGTGCCGCCGCCGGGCGCAGGATATCGAGATCGGCAACGCCGCGCGCCAGTTCGCCTTCCTCGACGATGGTGCACAGTTGGGCGATCCCCGCACGATAGGCCGACAGCGACAAGCCGGCAGCGGACATGCGCGCGTCGTCACCAAAAACCTGCATGTCGTATACCGGCGCCACGCGCGCGGGATCGAGCGAACCCCACACCCGCGATTGCGCCAGCCAGTCGGCACTTGCCGGGCTGATCGCATAGATACGGGTATCAAACGGTGCGTCGATAGGCAGGCGCCCGGCCAGCCGCGCTTCGCGCGCATCGACCACCGCCACGCGCCGCCCGGCGCCCGCGAGAGCCAGCGCCAGCGACATGCCGCAGAGGCCGGCCCCGATGATTGCCACGTCGTATTTCACAGGCGCAAGGATACCGTAGAGGGGCCAGGCCCGGACAAGACAACCGGACGGGAACGATCGTGCGCTGAAGCCTTGAACTGCGGTTTCTTGAATCCGCCAGGCTGCTAGACGATCGCGTGCGCCCGCACGTAGACCTTTTCTTCCTTCATGGTGCGCCCAAGCAGCTTGACCATTGCATACACCGCTTCGATATGCGCCACCGACACCCCCACGGTGTTGCCCAGTTCGATCACCGCGCCTACCAGCGCGTCGATCTCGGGATCGCGGCCGGCTTCGATGTCCTGCAGCATCGAGGTCTTGTGCTTGCCGACCTTCTCGGCACCGGCAATGCGGCGATCGATATCAACCCGGAACGCGATCCCGAGCTTGGCGGCGACCTCTTCGGCCTCCTTCATCATTTTGCGTGCCAGTTCGCGGGTCAGCGGATACTGGCAGATGTCGACCAGGGTCGAGTGGGTCAGGGCTGAAATGGGGTTGAAGGTCAGGTTGCCCCACAGCTTCAACCAGATCTCGGAGCGGATCGACGGCAGTATCGGCGACTTGAACCCGGCCCCGATCAGTATCTCGGATACTTTCCTGACGCGCGCGCTTTCAAGCCCGCCCATCGCAGCATCGAGTTCACCGACCGGAAAGCGGTCGCCCTCGATCTGGCGGATGACGCCCGGCGCGGTGATTTCGGCGGCCGGGTAGACCACGCAGCCAAGCAGACGCCGCGGATCGATACCGGCGGCAATGCGCCCGGTCGGATCGACTGAGGCGACAACTTTTCCTTCGTGCAGGCCGCCATGCCGCTGAAAGTACCACCACGGAATGCCGTTCTGCATGGGCAGGATCACGGTTTCGGCGTGGTACAGCGCGGGCAGTTCGCCCACAATGGGCTCGACTTGATGCGCCTTCATGCCCAGGATCACGATGTCCTGCGGCCCGGCTTCGGCAATGCGCTCGGTGGCATGTACATCACGCGCCACCAGTTCGCTGCCGTCGTGCATCTGCAGTTGCATGCCATTGGCCTTGATGGCCGCCAGATTGGCGCCACGCGCAATCAAGGTGACTTCATGCCCCGCAAGCGCCAGTTTGACGCCCAGCAGACCGCCGATCGAGCCGGGAACGGGTGCGCCTGCACTTGGAAGGCGGCTGACCAAGTGCGCTGCGGCCGGTTCGCGAAGTTATTTGTAACTTCAACATCATACGCAAAAATGTTGCATCGCAACGTTGATTCTCGTCAATTTAGTGCTTGATTTCATTAAATAAATGCTTGCTTCTGCGATTCCCTATCGCACTGCGCCAACTCTTTGACAAAGCCCTGCAAGTGTCGCTTTCCTGCACGCCCCGGTTTGACAGCGGCGGGGGCATCCCCGATAATTCGCGCCCTCTCCTGTGGTATCGAGAGCCTCGGCGATTTAGCTCAGTCGGTTAGAGCAACGGAATCATAATCCGCGGGTCCGGGGTTCGAATCCCTGAATCGCCACCACCCAATTTTGTCCACGCGACCATGCCAACGCAGATGAAACGCAGGTTTGTTGCACTTGCGGTGTGTGCGGTTCTTGCTGGCGGTGCGCTGGCGCAGCAACGCATCGTCAACATTCCGGCGGCGGCCCAGCGGGCCGAATTCACCTTTGCGGGCAGCAACGAAGTTGTAGTCAACGGTCGCGCAGTCGCCCGCCTGGCCCCAGGCGTGCGGATCTTCGATCGCAGCAACTTTCTTGCGATGTACGGCGCGCTGGCAGGTACATTCGTGGTCAAGTATCTGATAGAAGAAAGTAGCGGCCTGGTGTTGTCGGTATGGATTCTGACCGACCAGGAAATCGCCACCCCCGATCCTAAACCGGCCCGACAGTAGTCCAGACCTGCCGGCGTCACGCCGGCGTCGCTCCCCGCGCAGCCCCGCTCTACAACGGCCTCCCTGCACCCTATGCCGAAAAAACTCTACATCAAGACCTTCGGCTGCCAGATGAACGAGTACGACTCGGACAAGATGGCAGACGTGTTGCGCGCATCGGACGGCCTCGAAAGCGTTGCCACCCCCGAGGAAGCCGACGTGATTCTGTTCAACACCTGTTCGGTGCGCGAAAAGGCGCAGGAAAAAGTGTTTTCCGACCTTGGCCGCGCGCGGCAGTTGAAGCAGTTGAAGCCGGGCCTGGTCATAGGCGTCGGTGGCTGCGTGGCCAGTCAGGAAGGTGCTGCGATCGTGGCGCGCGCGCCCTATGTCGATGTGGTGTTCGGCCCGCAAACCCTGCATCGCCTGCCGCAGTTGATCGCCGAGCGCCGCGCCAGCGGTCGCCCGCAAGTCGATATCTCGTTCCCGGAAATCGAGAAGTTCGATCATTTGCCACAGGCACGCGTAGACGGCGCCACCGCGTTTGTGTCGATCATGGAAGGCTGCTCGAAATACTGCAGCTTCTGCGTGGTGCCATATACCCGCGGACCCGAAATATCGCGCCCCCTTGACGGCGTGCTCACCGAGATCGCCGGCCTGGCCAGCCAGGGCGTGCGCGAAATCACCTTGCTGGGCCAGAATGTCAACGCTTATCGTGGCAGCGGCGCGGATGGCGAAGTCGCCGACTTCGCGCTGCTCATCGAGTATGTGGCGGAGATTCCGGGCATCGAGCGCATCCGCTACACCACCTCGCACCCGAAGGAAATGACGCAACGCCTGATCGATGTCTACGCGCGCGTGCCCAAGCTGGTGTCGCACCTGCACCTGCCGGTGCAATCCGGCAGCGACCGCGTGCTGGCCGCGATGAAGCGCGGCTACAGCGTGCTTGAGTACAAATCGATCATCCGCCGCCTGATCGCGGTGCGCCCGGACCTCACCGTTTCAAGCGACTTCATCATCGGGTTCCCGGGTGAGACCGAGGCCGATTTCGAGGCCACCATGAAGCTGGTGATAGAACTGGGCTTCGACCACTCGTTCAGCTTCCTTTACTCACGCAGGCCGGGAACGCCCGCCGCCGACCTTGCCGACGCTACGCCGGCGGCGCTCAAGCAACAGCGCCTGGCACGCCTGCAGGCACAGATAGAAACGCAGGCCGCCGCCATCAGCGCACGCATGGTGGGCGGGGTCCTGCGGGTACTGGTCGAAGGCCGTGCGCGCAGGAATGCAGACGAGTTGAGCGGCCGCACCGCCAACAACCGCGTGGTCAATTTCGCCGGCCCTGCGCGCCTGATCGGCAGTTTTGCCGACGTCACCATCACCCAGGCCCTGCCGCATTCATTGCGTGGCACGGTCGTCTCAAGGCAGTAGCGTCTTGGCACAGCCGGCACGCGAACTGCGCTTCGAACCGCTTGACAACAAGCGCCTGGCCAACCTGTGCGGGCCGCTGGATGGCAATTTGCGCCAGTTGGAAGCGGCGCTTGATGTGGTCATCAAGCGCCGCGGCGCGCGCATTTCGCTCAAGGGCGCCGCCGCGGCCGTCGAACAGGCTGCCGTGCTGCTCGAAAGTTTCTACGCCCGCGCTGAGTCGCCCCTGGAACTCGACGAAATTCAGCTGGGGGTGATCGACAGCCGCAATCCGCGCCTGGCGGACGCGGATGCGCCGCGCCTGATGACACGCAAGCGCGACCTGGCCGGACGCACGCCCAATCAGCGCAGTTATCTCGACAGCATCCTGGCCCACGACGTTACCTTCGGCATCGGCCCCGCCGGCACCGGCAAGACCTATCTCGCGGTGGCTTGCGCGGTGGATGCGCTCGAGCGCGATGCGGTCAAGCGCATCGTCCTGGTACGACCCGCAGTGGAAGCCGGCGAGCGACTGGGCTTTTTGCCCGGCGACCTGGCGCAAAAGGTCGACCCGTATCTGCGCCCGCTATACGACGCACTCTACGATCTCATGGGCTTCGACCGGGTCGGCAAGATGTTCGAGAAGGGCGCCATCGAGATCGCGCCGCTGGCCTACATGCGCGGCCGTACTCTCAATCATGCCTTCATCATTCTTGACGAAGCGCAGAACACCACGCCTGAGCAGATGAAGATGTTTCTCACCCGCATGGGCTTCGGCGCCAAGGCAGTGGTCACCGGCGATCCGACCCAGGTCGACCTGCCGCGCGGCACCAGGAGCGGGCTCACAGAAGCGCAGGAAGTGCTGGCGCAGGTGCGCGGCATCGCCATGACGCGCTTCACCTCCGACGACGTGGTGCGCCATCCAATGGTCGGCCGCATCGTCGCCGCCTATGAAGAATACAGCGCCGCGCAGCCCGCGGATGGCCGCACCGATGTCGCCGAAGCGCTGTTGCGCGGTGGTCGCGGACGCTATTGAGAACGCTCTTTGCTCGTAGCCGGTGCACGTTGTGGCCTGGCCCGGGGGAATGTTTCCGGCATGAATTCCGCAACTCCCCGTGAACCCTAAGCCGCACATGCCCGGATTTTCGATCCAGATCGCCAGCCGCTTGCCCGGCTTGCCAAGCCCGGCGCAATTGCGCAAGTGGCTGCGCGCAGCCGTCACCAGCCCTGGCCAAATCACGCTGCGCATAGTCAATGCAGCCGAAGCACGCGCTCTCAACCGCGATTATCGCGGCCACGACTATGCCACCAATGTTCTCACCTTCGCCTATGCGGCAGATCCCCTGAGGGCCGATATCGTGCTGTGCGCGTCCGTGGTGGCAAGCGAGGCACGGGCGCAGAACAAGGCGCGCATGGCACACTACGCGCATTTGTGCGTGCATGGCGCGCTGCACGCGGTGGGTCTGGACCATCAGTCACAACCTGACGCCGCCGTCATGGAAGCACGCGAAATCGCCATCTTGGGTACACTGGGTTTTGCAAATCCCTACTTTGAACCCTTGTCTGAAACACCGCGCAAGGTCGCAAAGGCGGGCACGCCCCGCAGGTCGCAACCACGCCGCAAGCCAGGGCCGCGAAACGCTTTGACGCCTTCCTGAACCAGCCCGCCCTTCGACACAGCCCATGGAAGAACCTCCGTCAGGCCCGGCCAAACCGCGCCTGCTGGAGCGCCTCTCGGCGCTCCTGCTGCGCGAGCCGGAAGACCGCGATCAGCTGATCGCGCTGTTGCACTCGGCGCACGAGCGCGCCTTGCTCGATGCCGAGGCGCTGGCGATGATCGAGGGTGTGCTGCAAACCTCCGAGCTGGCCGCGCGTGACATCATGGTGCCGCGCGCGCGCATGGATGTGATCGACATTGGCGATGCACCGGACAAGTTCCTGCCGCAAATGATCCAGACCGGGCACTCGCGCTTTCCGGTAGTCGACGGCAATCGCGATGAAGTCATCGGCATCCTGTTGGCCAAGGATTTGTTGCGCGTCTACGCCGGCCATCAGTTGCGGATTCGCGAAATCCTGCGGCCCGCGGTGTTCATTCCCGAAACCAAGCGCTTGAACGACCTGCTGCGCCAGTTTCGCGCCAATCGCAACCACATAGCGATTGTCGTCGACGAGTACGGTGGGGTCTCGGGACTGGTGACCATCGAGGATGTGCTGGAGCAGATCGTCGGCGAAATCGATGATGAGTTCGATCTCGATGATACCGAGGACAACATCGTGATCGATCGCGATGGCGCGCACCGGGTGCGGGCCGGTACCGGGATCGCCGATTTCAACCTGCACTTCGAAAGCGCCCTGCCGGACGCCGACGCCGACACCGTAGGCGGGCTCCTGATCAACCACTTCGGGCGCGTGCCCAAGCGTGGCGAGTCTGCGCTGATCGGAAGCTTCAGGTTTCAGGTGCTGCGCGCCGACAGCCGTCAGGTTCATCTGTTGCGGGTCGAACGCGCGGTCGCCGCGCCATGATCGCATGAGCGCTCCTGCCCGGCCGCCCGAAAGGAGCGCTCATCCTCCCTTGGGGAGGACGTCACGCAGTGACAGGTGGGTGGTGCGATGAGCGCTCCTGCCCGGCCGCCCGAAAGGAGCGCTCATCCTCCCTTGGGGAGGACGTCACGCAGTGACAGGAGAGTAGTCCAGTGAGGGAAGGCCGCGCCGGCCGCTATGTGCTTGCCCTGCTGCTGGGTGCCAGTACCACCCTTTCGTTCGCGCCAATCGGCGCCTGGCCGATTGGCCTGCTTGCACTGGCAGGCTTGTTTTATCTTTGGCAAGACGACACGCGCGGAAACGCCGCCCTGACCGGTTTCAGTTTCGGCCTGGGGCTGTATGGCAGTGGCGTCTCGTGGGTCTATATCAGCATGCATGACTACGGCGGCATGCCGGCACCGCTGGCGGCGCTGGCGACGCTGCTGTTCGCAGCCTACCTCGCCCTGTGGCCGGCTCTGGCGGGCTACCTGCAGGCGCGCCTGCCCGCGCGCGGCGCAGCATGGCTCGCAATGCCAGCGGCCTGGTGCCTGACCGAGTGGCTGCGCGGCTGGGTCTTCACCGGATTTCCGTGGCTGGGCGTAGGTTATGCACACAGCGACGGGCCACTGGCCGGGCTGGCGCCTCTGGTCGGGGTGCATGGGATCAACTTCGTCGCCGCCCTGGTGGCAGCACTGCTGGTCGCCATCACCCGTGCTTCTCTGCTGCACACACCATGGTCACGCCGCTGGCAGGCGATGACTGCGCTGGCGCTGCTGCTTTTTGGTAGCTGGCTGGCAGGCTTGGTCGGGTGGTCGGTGCCGCATGAGGAACCGGTGCGCGTCGCCCTGCTTCAAGGCAACGTGGCGCAGGATCTGAAGTTCGAAGAAGGCCGTTTCGAGGCCACCGTCGAGGGTTATCGCCGGCTGATCGAGGCCCATCCGGCCACCTTGATCGTCCTCCCGGAAACGGCTTTGCCGCGCATGCTGCACGCCATCCCGCGACGCTATCTCGACGAGCTTGAAGAGCTGGCGATAGCACGCGGCGCAGACCTGGTGTTCGGCGTGCCACGGGCGGAATCGCAGGAGCGCTACTTCAACAGCGTGGTGACGCTGGGCACAAGCCCGCCGCAACGCTACGACAAGGTGCATCTGGTCCCCTTCGGCGAGTTCATCCCGCCCGGATTTCGCTGGTTTGTCGATCTGATGAAAATCCCGCTGGGCGACTTCACTCGCGGCTCCGGGCGTCCGCAGGCGCTTAAGCTCGGTTCGCAGCGCCTGGCGATCAACATCTGCTATGAAGACCTGTTCGGTGAGGAGATCATTCTTCAGCTGCCTGCGGCCACGATACTGGTGAACGTCAGCAATATCGCCTGGTTCGGCGACTCGCTGGCGCCGCATCAGCACCTGCAGATCAGCCGCATGCGTTCGCTCGAAACGGCACGGCCGATGCTGCGGGCGACCAACACCGGGATGACTGCGGTCATCGATCACAAGGGGCGGGTGCTGCACTCGCTCAAGCCATTCACCACGGCGGCGCTGGTGGCCGAAGTGCAGGCGACGTCGGGCCTTACGCCCTATGCACGTAGCGGCAACTGGCCCGCCATCAGCGCAAGCGTGCTGGTACTGCTTTCGGGCCTGCGGCGTCGGCGCGACGTGCCAGGTCGGCCGCCAGCCTGAAGGCGCCGGCCAGACTGCCGGGATCGGCACCGCGCAATTTCGCCAGGCTCCCCGCAAGATCCAGTGCCGTTCCATGATCGACCGAGGTACGGATCACCGGCAGGCCCAGCGTCAAATTGATGCCGGGCGTTCTGGCCAGCACCGCGTCGGCGCCGGCCAGAACGCCGGGAGTGAATAGCGTGTCGGCCGGCAGTGGTCCTTCCAGCAGGAAGCCGCGCCGTCGCATGCGCCTGAGTACCGGAATGATCACATCGATTTCCTCGCGCCCCATGTGGCCGGACTCGCCCGCATGTGGATTGAGCCCTGCAACCAGAATGCGCGGTTGGGCGATGCCGAACTTCGACCTCAAATCATGCACGAGAATCTCGATTGTGCGCGTGAGCAGCGGCGCCACGATGGCGTCGGCCACCGCGCGCAATGCCAGGTGGGTGGTTGCCAGCGCAACCCGCAGCATCGGCTTGCCGCCCACCAGCAGCATGACCACCTGCGCGGTCCCGGTTTTATAGGCCAGGTACTCTGTGTGGCCGGTGAACGGCATGCCGGCATCGTTGATCACGCCCTTGTGTACCGGTGCGGTCACCATCGCGTCGAATGCACCGCCCATGCAGCCTGCCAATACGGCATCGAGCAGGGCCAGCACATAGCCGGCATTGGCGCGGTCGAGCGTACCGGGCCGCTCGCGCCGTGCGAGCGGGACATGCAGGAGCGACAAGGCGGCGCTTGGCCGGATGCCCGGCGCGATTGGCTCCGGATCGAAGCGCAGGCCCAGGCGCCGCGCGCGGCGCGCGAACATGCCGGCGTCGCCTGCCAGAACCAAGCGTGTGGCTCGCCTAAGCCCCGCTCGCGCCGCCACCCGCTCGCGCCGCCAGCATCAGGCAAATGTCCGGGCCGATGCCCGCAGGTTCACCGCTACTCACTACGATCACCGGCGACCGAGTCGATTGCCGCTGCCGGCCAGGCGCGCCCCTTGGCATGGCTCAGCGCTCGTCGAGCCGGATTTCCACAAACGCCCGATCACGCAACTGGCGCAACCATTCCTGATAGGCCTCGTCGGCCTTGCGTTCGCGTAACGCCTGGCGCGCAACCTGACGAACCCGAATCTGGCTCATGTCTTCGGTGCGTCGCTCCATCACCTGGATCAGATGCCAGCCGAACTGCGTCTGCACCGGCTCGCTCAGTTCGCCAGTTTTAAGCTCGTTCATGGCTTTCTCGAATTCGGGCACCGTGTCGCCCGGATAGACCCAGCCCAGATCACCGCCTCTGGAAGCACTGCCGTCGTTTGACTGCGCACGCGCCAAGTCGGTGAAATCAGCCGCCTTGTTGACGATTCGTTCCTTGAGGTCGACCAGGCGCCGGCGCGCCTGCTCCTGGGACAGCAGTTCATTGGGGCGGATCAGGATATGCCGTACCAGGGTCTGGTTGACCGCGGCTTTGGCGCCGCTGCCGCGCCGATCGATGAGCCTGAGAATATGAAATCCGTTGGGGCTCTTGATCACGGCGCTGATCCCACCTTTATCCAGACCGGCGACGGCGTCAAGAAACAATTCCGGCAGCCGATCGCGCGGGCGATAACCCAGAATACCGCCGGCCAATGCTTCGGGCGAATCGGAAAACGCGGCCGAAACGCGCGCGAAATCGGCGCCGCCGCGCAGTTGCGCAAGCGCTTCCGGCGCCGCCGCGCAGTTGCGCAAGCGCTTCGTCTGCCCGCTTGCGGCGTTCGGCGAGCTGCTCGGGCGTCGCGTTTTCGGGCACCCGCACCAGGATTTGCGCCAGGCTGATCTCGGTGGCCGCCTCGTCGCCGCTGTTGCCTGACTGGGCGATGAAATTGTCGACCTCGCCCTCACTGATCGCAACCCGGCTGTCGACCTCGCGTTCGCGCACGCGTGAGATCAGGATGTCGTTGCGCACGTCCTCGCGAAACTTGGCGAACGGAATGCCGTCGCGCTCGAGAACATCGCGAAACTGCGACATGGTCATGCGGTTTTCCTCGGCGATGCGGCCCACTGTGCGGTCGAGCTGCACATCATCGATGCGAATCGCATTCTCGCGCGCGAACTGCAATTGCGCACGGTCGATGATCAGGCGCTCGAGAACCTGGCGCTCGAGTACGTCGTCAGGCGGCGGGGCGACATTCTGCCGCCCGAGCTGATTGCGCGCCAGACGCAGACGCTCGGCCAGCTCGTTCATGGTGATCACCTCATCGTTGACCACCGCGACAATCCGGTCCGCAAGCACCACGCGCGGACGCGGCGCCGTGTTTCCAAGGGCGGGAGAAATCTTGTCTGCCTGCGCCAGGGCGGGTGCCGCTGGCAGGATGCAGGAGAGCAGGAGCAAGGAATGCGCCCATCCCCGTAATGTGCTGGTCGGATCAATCATTCGTAGTTGCCGAAGGTGCGCGGCTGCGTCTCCTGGTTTTCGTTGAGTTTGGTGTAGCCGGGAATATTGCGCCGCAGGGTGTCAAGCGGATTCGACCCGAGGCGCGACAAACCGTTCAGTTCGAGCTGGAAGAAAATGCCGGTGGAGGCCCGCTGACTGGCCGTCGCGAAGCGCTGCAGGACCACGCGCCCGACCCAGCAGTCGCCATCGTACTCGACTCCGCCCAGGGCTTCCACCACGCGTCCCTCGCGCAGGGAATAGTTGTAGCGCCCGACAGCATGCCATCCATTGCCGACTTTCCATTGCCCGGCCACGTCGATCTGCTCCAGAAAATCGCGCCGGTAGCGGTAAGCAGCCGAGAAGGTCTTGCCGGGTTCCGGCATGTACCGGACCCCGTGACTGATGCGTTCAATCTGCCTGCGATTCGGGTCGTATTGCATGGTGGTGTCATAGGTCAGCTTGGGCGCGACCTCACCGGAAAATGAAGCCAGGAAATCCGAGCTGCGGGTGGAGCGTTGGGTCTCGCCGGGCAGGGTCACACGCTGCTCGGTGAAGTAAAACCGCTGGCCAACGGTGACGCGGAAACGCTCGCGGCCGTTTGCCTGGTTGAGCATGCGCGAAGTCACCGCAGTCGTCAGCTGGTTCGCGTCGGCGATACGATCCGGGCCGGAATACACGTTCTCGGCAAATATCTGGGCGAAATTGAAGTCCGCCAAACCGGTGTCAAACACCGGGATCTGCGATTGCTCGCGCGCCGGCACCTTGAGATAGAAAAGGCGCGGCTCGATGGTCTGCGTATGCGGCGCGCCGAAGAAGCTGGTCTGGCGCTCGAAGCTGAGCCCGCTGTCGACGCTTACCACCGGCAGGCTGCGCGTGAAGGTGTCAGGCGTACCGGCGGCGTTGTTGTTCAGGTAATAGCCGCTCGCATGCCACGACAGCTTTGGAATCACGTAGCCGCCGGCGGCCAACAGGGGATAGCTGATGCTCGGATTGAGGGTCACCCGATTGCCTGTCACAAGCGTCGGGTGCGAGAAGCGACAGGTAATAGCCGCTCGCATGCCACGACAGCTTTGGAATCACGTAGCCGCCGGCGGCCAACAGGGGATAGCTGACGCTCGGATTTAGGGTCACCCGATTGCCTGTCACAAGCGTCGGGTGCGAGAAGCGATTGAATTCTCCGGTGAAACCCAGATCGAAGCCGCCCACATCGAAACGCCGGGTGTTGAAGATCAGCTGCGGCAGGCGTTGATATGGCGACACCACCGGGTTGAGCGGATCCCGCAAAGTCTGATAGCTCAGGGCGCGGGCGAAGATGCTGTAGTACTGCGCACTGTATATCAGGTAGCCATCGCGTGGAACGAAGGTCTGCGAGGTGGCCGAAATGCGGTTAGACAGGTCGGTGAAGTAAGTGTCGTCGGACACCCGGCTGGCGTTCAGATACCCGATAAGTCCGGGTGCCAGCGTTTGCTGGTGCAGGATGCTGAAACCGCTGCGCGTGGTCCTGGTCTGCTGGTCGGAGGGCAGCACTTCGGCGCGCGCCTCGCCGCGATAATCCTGCCCCAGATAACGAAAGTTCGCGGTCGTCTGCAGACCGCGCTTGGACATGTAGCGCGGCGTGATGGTCATGTCGCGATTGGGCGCGATGTTCCAGTAGTAAGGGGTCTGGAACTCCTGCCCGTTCTGCACCGAACTGCCGAACGAGGGTGCGAGGAACCCCGACTTGCGGCGGTCATTCAAGGTGAAGGTCATGCTGGGCAGATACATGATCTGATGTCCAAGAAAAAACAACTTGGCCTCGCGCGCTTCGCCCAGGTCGCGCCCGTAATCGAGTTTGAGATCGCCCACCTGCATGAACCAGTCGTCGCGCCCGGGCCCACAAGTGGTGTAAGTCGCATCCTTGGCGCGATAGCTTTCAGGGCCGAGGAATTCGAGCATGCTGCTGCGGCCGCGGGCGCGCGCATTCGCCAGCAGGTACTCGGCGGATAGAAAATGACCGGTGTGCGCATCGAGCTTGAGCTTCAACTCGGTACCGGTGAAAAGATCCCCGGCGCGCAACACCCGCACCTGACCGACCGCCTGCAGTTCGTCCTCCACCGGAACATAGGTAATTGTGTCGGCCTTGACCACGGTATCCTGTTTGCGCAGTTCCGCGTCGCCTTCGACGTTCATGATCCTGCCGGTTTCGCCACTGATCTTGCGACCCTGAACGAAAACCGGCAGCTCACCGGTGGCTTCGCGCGCCGGGCGAAGTTCGAACTCCAGCTTGAGGTCCAGGCGCGGGCCGGGCTCCTTCTGCCCCGATTCGGGTGTTGCCGTCACCTGTGCCAGTGCGCACGGGCTCGCAGCCAATACAGCGATCGGCGCCGCCAGCCAGGCCAGGCGTATGCGGAAATTCGGCATGGGCGCCAAAAGAAACGCGCCGGAGAGGGCGCGAAAGTGTGAATTCGTTAAAATTCAATCGATTATAAGTCAGCCGCCGTGGCCAATCGCCACCCGGCGGTGCGCCTGACCATACTTTCGAAGAAATGTCGACCTTTCGTGGATAGATTCGCACTGCTTGAGCGCTGGGTCGCTGGTATCTTCCCCGACGCCCGCCCCGAAATCGCACCCGCATCGGCAGACGCGAGTTTTCGCCGCTACTTCCGCTTGCGCTTTGCAAACGGCCTGCCATCGAGAATCGTCATGGATGCGCCGCCCGACAAGGAAGACTGCCGACCCTTCATCGAGGTCGCCGCCTTGCTCGGCGCGGCCGCCATCAACGTGCCGCGCGTACTCGCACAAGACCTGCAACAGGGATTCCTGCTGCTGACCGATCTGGGCGGCCGTACTTATCTCGATGCGCTACGGCAGGAACCGGATTCGGCCGGGACGCTGTACGGCGCGGCGATCGCCGCGCTGGTGCGCATGCAGCAGCACGCTGCCTGTACAACGCTGCCGCACTACGACCGCACGCGGCTGTTGCGCGAAATGGAAATGCTTCCCGAGTGGTACATCGCACGGCACCGCGGCTTTGAACTCTCCGAACGCCAGCGTGCGGGCTTGTCCGCTTGTTTCGAGGCACTACTTGCCAACAACCTCGCGCAGGCGCGGGGCTTCGTGCATCGCGACTACCACTCGCGCAACCTGATGGTCTGCGATGGCGCCGCAGGCCAGGGCGACAACCCGGGCGTGCTCGACTTCCAGGACGCCGTGCAGGGCCCGCTGACCTATGACCTCGCCTCGTTGCTCAAGGATGCCTATATCGAGTGGCAGGAAGAGCGGGTGCTTGACTGGAGCATTGGCTACTGGGAAGCCGCGCGCAAGGCCGGCTTGCCGGTCGCGTCGGACTTCGGCCTCTTCTACCGCGATTTCGAATGGATGGGGCTGCAACGTCATCTCAAGGTGCTTGGGATTTTCGCGCGCCTGCATCACCGCGACGGCAAGGATCAGTACCTGGCCGACCTGCCGCTGGTCATGCGCCATGCGCGCAAGACTTGCGAACGCTACGGCGCACTGCTGCCACTTCTGCGGATACTCGACACAGTCGAGAAAGCCGACTTGAAGACCGGGTACACTTTTTAATGAGCGGCGCGCGTCGCAGTTGGCGCATCGAGATGCGCGCCGGCCTTGTCGCGATCGCCCCGCTGGCGCTGGGCAGCATCCCCTTCGGCCTCATTTACGGAGTGCTGGCGATCAAGGCCGGCCTGTCGCCGTTGCTTGCAATCGCGGTGGCGTCCCTGGTGTTCGCCGGATCAGCGCAGTTCATGATCACCCAACTGGTGGCCGCAGGCACACCGTTGCTACTGATCTTGGGGTCAGTCATGACTATCAACCTGCGCCACGCCC
>Ga0163149_10001292_pt1 | contig 32393 bp, 15 predicted proteins | sample OliLakLV19MP5G1_FD_148604 | JGI IMG/M metagenome (GOLD analysis project Ga0163149, IMG submission 148604) | Freshwater microbial mat bacterial communities from Lake Vanda, McMurdo Dry Valleys, Antarctica - Oligotrophic Lake LV.19.MP5.G1 | ecosystem: Environmental > Aquatic > Freshwater > Lake >... | reverse complement strand
AAAAAGTATTTTTATTATTTGGGCGCCTTATCGGGCTATCACTTCAAGCTTGTTTGTCCTTTGCTATGTTTGTCGCACTGCGGGGTCTGCGCAGAAAAAGCGAAGCCTACTCGTTGCGCAAACATTAAGCAAAGCCCTAAACAAGGCTTTTCGTCCTATCCCGGGCGCAGCATTGAGGTTTAATTTACACTTAAAAACATCTGCCGCTTTTTTAATCCTTTTTTACTTTTTTCGTTAGATTTTTTTCGCACTATTTTTAAACAAACTCAATAATAACAAGGCTTACAGAGTTTTTGAGGGACGACTAAATAGAGGTATAAGAATTATAAAAGAAGTTTCGAATACATTTAAAGAAAAAACCTTTGAAGCCAATTTTGAATACATAGGTTTTAGTTTATTGAAGTTGGAAAGTAAATGGGAAGAAAAAGAATTTTTTGAGAGGTAGGACAACGAATTTTGTTAGTTCGAGTGATTTTGGCTGCCTTTTGCAAAATGGTATCGAGAACGACATTTAAAGGTCACTTCTCGATACAAAAAAATGAAAAGAGGCGAATTTTTTACTCGAACTTACAAGGACCCCTAAGCGAAATGTTTTTCGAAGACGGAATTTCCTTCGCGCCAGGGATGCGGAGGGTTTAGCTCTTTTCTGAGAGGCTTTTCGCCGAACAAAAAAAGCCGAGCGAACAGCGAGCCCGCAGCAGCCCGGCCGGCGCCCAAATAAAAAATAAAACTATTTAATCACCCCCAACTCTTTACCAACTTTTGCAAAAGCGGCAATAGCTTTATCTAAATGTTCTTGTGTATGCGAGGCACTTAGTTGAACTCGAATGCGTGCTTTATCTTTTGGCACAACCGGAAAGAAAAATCCAATCACGTAAATTCCTTCATCTAATAATTTGGCAGCAAATGTTTGCGCTAGTTTTGCATCGTATAACATCACTGGCACAATGGCGCTATCACCATCTTTAATTTCTAGTCCCGCTGCTTTAATACCTTTTTTAAAGTAGTTCACATTCCACTCTAATTTATCGCGCAATTCGGTAGTAGAGCTTAATAAATCAAACACCGCTAAGCTTGCACCAACAATGCTTGGTGCTAATGAATTACTAAATAAATACGGACGAGAGCGTTGGCGTAACAATTCAACAATCTCTTTTCTTGCAGAAGTAAAACCTCCCATTGCTCCGCCCAAAGCTTTGCCAAGGGTTCCTGTAATAATATCCACTCTGCCAATTACATTTTTAGCTTCAATGGTTCCTCTACCTGTTTTACCAATAAAGCCGCTAGCATGGCATTCATCCACCATTACCAAGGCATTGTATTTATCTGCTAAGTCACAAATTTTATCTAGTGGAGCAACAAAACCATCCATACTAAACACGCCATCTGTTACTATAATACGATTGCGTTGTGCTTGTGATTTGATGAGTTGTTCTTCCAAATCAGCCATGTCACAATTTTTATAACGGTAACGTTGTGCTTTGCATAAACGCACCCCATCAATAATAGAAGCATGATTTAATTCATCGCTAATAATGGCATCCTGTTCATCAAACAAAGGTTCAAATACTCCGCCGTTAGCATCAAAAGCTGCGGCATATAAAATGGTAGCTTCTGTTCCTAAAAATTTGGAAATTTTAGTTTCTAGTTCCTTATGAATATCTTGAGTACCACAAATAAAACGCACACTACTCATGCCAAATCCATGAGTATCCAATGCTTTCTTTGCCCCCTCAATTACTTTTGGGTGCGATGATAAACCAAGATAATTGTTAGCGCAAAAGATAATTACTTCTTTGCCATTTACCTTTACCAAGGCATCCATGGGAGTGGTAATTACACGCTCTTTTTTAAATAAGCCGTTATCTTCAATTTCTTTTAAGGTATTTGCTAATTGATCCTTTATTTTTCCGTACATGTTATTGATTTTAAGAATACAAATGTAAAAAAAGAGAACGGAATTTGCATCTAAAATTTTAGTTAATGTTAAGAAAGCTTCTGCTTTGAATGCAGGCTGAATTTTTTGTATATTTACAGTGTTATGAGAGCCAAAGCTATATGTATTTTCTTTCTCACCCTGTTTTATACGCTCGATTCACAAACTGGTCCTGCTGGCGTAGGAACGTCTAATACCAACGTTCTTTGGCTTAAAGCTAACGCAGGAACATCAAGTACAGTTAACGCCACAGCTATTTCTTCGTGGAACGACCAATCGGGAAACGGCATTAATGTTTCACAGGCCACTGCTGCGCAACAACCGTCATATGCTACTAATGTTTTAAATGGCTTACCTGGCATTCAATTCGATAATAACTCTGGAAGTACTGTAGCAGACAGAATGCATGCAACTGATAATCCTAGTCTTGATAATACGAGCGGGTATTCGTTTTTTAATGTGGTTAAAATGAATAATATTGGTACTGATGCACGCTCTGTATTATCTAAACGAACTTCAATAGATACCGATGAAGCATTTATGTTATTCTTTTTTTCTTCCAATTATTTTTACGTTGATATTGATGGTATTGCTAATCGTTTCAACACCGGAACAGCTGCTTATTCTAACGGTACAGGATATATTTTAGATGTGTTTTTTGATGGATCATTAGCTGCTGCAAATCGCTCTACAGTTTATGAGGAAGAAATACTTCGAAAAACGGCTACTGAAACAAGCACGCTGGTGCCTGATAAAGCCTCGCCTTTAAATATTGCATGCACACATTCAACAGATGGAAGGCCATTTGGTGGATATATTTCGGAAATAATTATTTATACCGTTGCTGTTGTTCCTGCGCAAAGAATCATTGTGAATAATTATTTATCAGCCAAATACAATATAGCATTAACATCAAATGATAAATATGCCGGTGATAATTCAGGTAACGGTAATTATGATTACGAAGTAGCTGGTGTTGGTAAAGAGGCAACGGGAAGTAACCCGTCTTTTTCTGCATCAACTTGCGGGGGACTTGGTATTAGCGCCACAGGAACAGGATTTGATAATACGGATTATGTTTTAGCTGGTCATGCTTCATTTACTAATACTCAAATTTTCACTGATGTAGGGGGAATGACAGGTGCAAATAATTCACGTTGGCAAAGAATATGGTACTTTGATATTACAAATACCTCTACAAGTATTCAAACTAATATTGAGTTTGATATGAGTGATGGTGGAGTAGCTCCTGTAACTCTTGGTCCTGCCGCTGATTATGTTCTTTTGTATAGGGCTGGAACAACTGGAAACTGGACTGAGCTCACCACGGGCTCAGCAGTAGTTGGTGATAGAGTTCAATTCAATGGTTATACATTGGCAAATGATGGCTATTATACAATAGGAAGTAAAGACTATATTTTGAGCCCACTTCCAATAGAATTATTAGATTTTAATGCGATAAAAAACGATAAACGGGTTGATATCAATTGGAAAACTGCTTCCGAAAGACAAAATGATTATTTTATTGTAGAAAAATCGAAAGACGGTATTGTGTTTGAAACTGTTTCTATGGTAAAAGGATCGAGTAATAGTACAAGAAATTTAGAATATTTAGAAACTGATTTCAACCCTTTTAATGGAATTTCTTATTACCGATTAAAACAAACTGATTTGAATGGTAAATACACATATTCAAAGATCGTTTCTGTTAATTATCACTTTACCGATTCTGGTATGGATGTATTTCCAAACCCAAACAATGGTGATTTTAATATCAGTTTATTAGGCTTAGAGAATAAAGAAGTATTAATTTTGATTAAAGATGTTAGCGGAAAGGAATGCTGCTCAAAAGTGATCTTAACTCAAAGTGATCGTGAGATCATTGCTATTGATATGGCAGGTGTATTAGCTCCAGGAACATATCTTATAATGGCATCTTCTGTGAACAAACTATATAGTAAGAAGATCATAGTAAAATAACTTTCACCTTCTACTCCAACAATTTTTATTTAAATTCACGCTATATTATAAAGTAATGAGTTCATATATAATTTCAGGTATTCAGCAAGTAGGCATTGGCGTTTCTAATGTTCATGATGGTTTTAAATGGTATCGACAAAATTTTGGAATGGACGTTCCCATTTTTGAAGAAGCGGCTGAAGCTAAGTTAATGCTTCCTTATACGGGCGGCATGCCGCACAAACGGCATGCTATTTTAGCCATAAATTTAAAAGGCGGCGGCGGTTTCGAGATCTGGCAATATACAAGTCGTACACCACAACCATGTGCTTTTAAACCGGTGATGGGAGATATTGGTTTGTTTTGTGCCAAGATAAAAAGTGATGATATTCTTGGGAGTTATGCGCATCTTAAAAATAAAAATGCAAAACTTTTATCTGAAATAAGCACAACGCCTTATGGTAAAAAACATTTTTTTGTGGAAGACCCATTCGGAAATAACTTCGAGATCATTGAAGATGATGTATGGTTTGGAAACGGAAATTTAAGTACAGGCGGGCCTGTAGGAATGATAATTGGTGTTTCCAATGCCTCTCGCTCGATGGAATTTTACAAAACTATTTTAGGTTACGATAAAGTAGTGTTGGATAAAGAAGAAACTTTTTCCGATTTCAAAGGATTGCCGGGCGGGGAAGTCAAAGTTCGCCGTATTGTATTAACGCATAACAAACCACGTGTAGGGCCATTTTCAAAATTATTCGGAAATAGTTATATTGAATTGATAGAGGCAAAAAATTACCAGCCCCGCCGTATTTTTGAAAATAGATTTTGGGGAGATCTTGGTTTTATTCATTTGTGTTTTGATATTAAGAATATGCAGGCCTTAAAAGAAACCTGCGAAAAAAACGGACATCCTTTTACGGTGGATGGCGGATCAGGTTTTGAAATGGGGGAGGCTGCAGGGCACTTTACATACATTGAAGATCCGGACGGTACACTTATTGAGTTTGTAGAAACTAAAAAGATCCCGATCATGAAAAAATTTGGTTGGTACCTCGACCTCAAAAAACGCACTCCCGAAAAGCCGCTTGCAGATTGGATGCTAAAGGCGTTAAAATTCAATAGGGTAAAAGATTAAATTGGTTAATATGATCCTTTACTAGGATGAGGTTCAATTTAGTTTTGTATATTTAAGAAATGTCAATGAGGTTCAGAAACGCCATAATCGTATTATTTTTATTCGGCTGTTCAACATTTTTTTCTCAGTCATCAAAATCATTCGAAAAAAACAGAGACAGTATAATGGCTTTGCCCGACGATTCGGTAAAAGTAGAACTACTGATGAACTTATTTAAGAACAGCGTTGATTCAGATTTTATTGGGAGTATGGGTCTTATTCAAAATGTGGTTACGCTAACCTACAAGATAAAGAAACTCAAAACACTGGCAAGATTTTATAATAATGTTGGTGATCAACATTTCAACAAGGCTAATTACGACGAGTCGTATAGGTATTATTATACAGCGTATGAGCTTAGCGATTCTATTGGAAGTAAATTTCACGTGGCGCTGTCGGCTTATAATCTTGGTTGGCAAACCGCCATTCAACAAAGGAATTACAAAGATGTAAGTTATCTTTATAAGGCATTAAGGATAGGAAAGGAAATAAATTCTGACGCTATCATTTTGAGAGTAGAGAATGCATTAGGAAGTTTTTACACAGATAAGTATGACCGCGAAGATAAGCGGCCCGACTTTGATTCGGCTGTAAAATATTTTACAGATGCCATTGAAAAAACAAAGAGCTTGAAGCGTTTTAGGCAAACCGCCGCGCTTTACTTGAATTTGGGACAACTTTTTTACCATTCTAAGGATTATACCTCCTCGGTATTTTATTATGAAAAAGCAAAGAATACTTTTAAGGATGACTCAAATAATGTGATCTCTTGTTTAATAAAGATCACTTTGTGCGATGAGAAAGTAGGTAAGATCAAAGACCCTTCCGGTATTTATAAATTCATTTACGGATATGCCACACGAAACGACTTGAGGGAGATGAGAAAGGAATCTCTACAAATACTTATGGAGTATTATTACAATGCAGGAAGATTCAAGGAAGCGTTTGATACCCAAAAGGAATTTCATTTACGATCAAACGAATTGAATGGTGAGTACAATGAATTTTCGATTAAAAATCTTGAAACAAATTATAAATATGCTAAATCGGAAGCGAGCAATATCCAATTAAAACAAGCTAATGAAATCCAGGAATTAAAAGGCAAACGCAAAACAATTTACATCACCTTATTGGGAGGTGTGGGTTTGATTATCTTGATCGTAGCATATCTTTTGTTCAGGCAAAACAAAATAAAACAAACGACTAACCTTCAATTACAGGAACAAAACAAGATCATTAGCGAAAAAAAGTTAGAGATAGAACAAAGCATTGAGTATGCTAAGGGAATTCAAACCGCGTTCTTGCCAAGTAAAGAAGAATTAGATCTTTTGATCAAAGAGAATTTTATTTTTTACAAACCAAAGGATGTGGTGAGTGGAGATTTTTATTGGTATCTTATAAATGAGAATCAAAACGGATTATTATTGGCTTGTGCCGACTGCACAGGGCATGGCGTTCCGGGTGCTTTAATGAGTATGGTAGGCATTAATATTTTACAACAATTAACCGTTGAGCGTAAGATGCAAAGTCCGGGTTTGATACTTAAATACCTAAATGCCGAGATAAAAAATTCACTTAAACAAAATTCAGATCAAAGCATTCAGCGAGACGGAATGGACGTATCCATTATTCATTTGGATCTTGTTTCTAAAATATTAACCTATGCCGGAGCTAATAGGCCTTTATATCTTGTAAGGGATAGTGAAGTGGTAGAATACAAAGCAACAAAACATGCTATTGGTGGTTTTACAAAATACGATCAAACATTTGATGAAGTAAAGATAGACCTTAAAAAAGATGATCTTATTTGTTTAACTACAGATGGATATGCCGATCAGTTTGGTGGACCAGAAGCGAAAAAATTCATGACCAAAAATCTTAAAGCAGTACTTGCAAAAACACATCATCTTAGCGCCAAAGATCAATTAGAACAACTCGAAACTGTTTTTAACAATTGGAAAGGTCGCCATGAGCAGATCGACGACGTATGTTTAGTTGGCATCAGAGTTTAATAATTCGCTAGTTAGTCTAATAAAAATTTGTTTTTATTTTGGTTTTTTGTTTTATATTTAAAATCTTAACTAATAAGAATGAGACTTAATTTACTTCTATTTTTTCTGGGTGCGTTTTTTGTTTCCTCAGCACAGGATACAGTAAAGGTAAACACCACTATTTCTCCCGAAGAACAAGCTCAACAAAATTACAACGACGGCATCATAGCACTCAATAAGGGCGAAGGGCAGCTCGCAGCCGATCTATTCTCAAAAAGCATTGCACTAAAATCTGATTTTGAAAAAGCATACTACAATAGATGCGTTGCTTTTACTTTGGTAAGAAATTACCCAAGCGCAATGAGCGATATAAATAAAGTTTTAAGTACTAGTCCTGCTAATATTGAAGCACGTTTTGCAAAGGCAATGGTGTTTTTTGGTCAGAGTCAAAAGGATAGTACAAATCGCTGGTTGGATAATTGTTTGGGAATTGGAAAGCATGCTGAAGCATATTATTATAAAGGAATTATGTCGTACCAGGCTGGAGATTACAATGAAGCTATTAAAGAATATTCGGGCGCTATAGAAGTAAAGCCTGATTATGCTTACGCTTACAATGATAGGGCAAGTGCTAAGAGAGCGGTAAATGATCTTAAGGGCGCCATTGCAGATTACGAAAAGGCGTTGGCCCTTAATCCTTCCTTTGTTTTTGTATATAATAATTTGGGTTCGGTATACCGTGTAAGTAAAGATTATGACAAGGCCATAGAGTATTATACAAAGGCCATGAATGCGAAGCCTGATTATTTGATCGCATTAAATAATCGTGGGGCTGCAAAATTGGAATCGGGGAAGCTCGACGATTCTAAAAAAGATTTTGAAGACGTTTTAAAAAAGGATCCCAAGAATTCTCAGGCATTCAACAATCTTGCTTCAGTTGCATTAAAGCAAAAGGATTATAAAAAGGCAAAAGATATGTCGAACAAAGCAATTGAATTAAATGCGAGTAATGGCGCAGCGTATTTTAACCGTGGTATTGCCCGCCAAATGTTACGCGAAGAGGAGGGCAGTTGTGCTGATTGGAAAAAAGCTGCAGACCTAGGCGTGAGTGCTGCAAAAACATTTATGAATACTGATTGTAATTGACCCTATGAACAAACGTATTTTATTTTTCTGCTTACTTGCTTTTATTTTCTCAAATGCTTACTCGCAATCTGTTGAATTTGAAAAGGATAATTTTCCGGGCAAAAAGGAAGAATTGAGAGCGGCTCGAAAGCAATTAGACATAGGCATGGAGTTTTACTACCAGGGCCGCAAGGAATTTGATGATTTTAGAAAGGGATTAATGTCGGATAAGGTTCTTCCTGTAAGTACACGTGATTATCTCCATGTTGGCTACGAGAATTTCAAAAGCGCTCACTCGCCCTTATTGGATGCGCAAAAATTCAATCAAAAAAACGCAAAATTAAATTACATGCTAGGGTTCATCAGGTTCTTTGATGCACCGGCCTCAAAAGAAGCCTTAGGATATTTAGCCGATGCATTTAGATTGGACCCTGAAACAGAACAAGATCTTCCTTATTGGTTGGGTTGGTGTTATCAGTTAAATGTGAATTGGGATGAAGCTATAAAATATTATAGCGTTTATTTGGCACGATTGAATTTAAAACCTAAGTCGTTTGCTGTAGAAATAGAGGATGTTCAGAAAAAGATCGGTGAGTGCAATAATGGAAAAGCATTTAGCGCAAAACCTGAAAGAGTATTTGTTGACAATCTAGGTCCGGCTGTAAATACGCAGTATCCGGAATATAGCCCTGCCATTACTGCCGATGAGGAAACGGTTATTTTTACTGCACGTCGTGATAATTCCACGGGAGGTAAAAGAGATGCCGATGCCGGATACTACGAAGATCTTTATATCTCTACAAAAACCAATGGCAAATGGCAACCTTCAAAATTATTAAGTAAGAATGTGAATTCCGAATTTCATGATGCTTCTGCGGGTCTTTCTCCCGATGGATCAAAGTTATTTGTGTACCGTCATTCAGGTAAAGATGGTGGTGATCTTTATGAAAGCACTTTGTTTGGTATCGATTGGGAGCCACCGGTGCATATGAACAAAAACATCAACACAAAATATCACGAAAGTAGTGTGAGTTTAAGTTTTGATGGCAAACGTATTTATTTTGTAAGTGATAAATCAAGTGGTTTTGGCGATCGCGATATTTATTATAGCGATATGGATATTAAAGGAGAGTGGGGCCTTTCAAAAAATCTTGGACCGGATATCAATACTAAATATGGCGAAGAAGGTGTATTCATGCATCCCGATGGAAAAACAATGTATTTCAGTAGTCAAGGCCACAATACTTTAGGAGGCTATGATATTTTTATGAGCACCTTAGAAAATGGAAAATGGAGTAAGCCTGTTAACTTGGGTTATCCTATCAATGGCCCTGATGATGATGTGTTTTTTGTGGTAAGTGGTAGCGGTAACCGTGGATATTTTTCTTCGGCAAAGCAAGGTGGTTACGGCGATAAGGATATTTACAAGATCACATTCCTTGGTGCTGAAAAAGAACCTCTACTAAGCACCGAAGATCAGTTATTAGCCATGGTTGCAAATCCTATCAGTAATTTAAAAACGGAAGCGGCTGTTGAAATTAAAACCGCCAAACTTACTATTTTAAAGGGTATAATAACTGATGCAAAAACAAATGCAGTACTGGAAGCGATGATCGATCTTATTGATAACGATAAGAACGAAGTGCTTGCTACATTTAAATCGAATAGTGCAACAGGTAAATATTTGGTTACGCTTCCTTCGGGTAAAAACTATGGTATTGCTGTAAAAAGAGAAGGTTATCTTTTCCATTCAGAGAATTTTAATTTACCTGATAATGCCGATTACCAGGAGTTCACAAAAGATGTGGCCCTTAAAAAGATCGAAGTAGGATCAACCATTGTATTGCGTAATATCTTTTTCGACTTTGATAAAGCAACTATTCGTCCCGAATCGGCAAATGAGCTAGATCGTTTAATAAAATTATTGAACGACAATCCTACTGTAAAGATCGAGTTAGGAAGCCACACGGATAGTAAAGGTTCTGATGATTACAATTTGAAATTGAGTGATAGCCGCTCAAGGTCGGTGGTTGATTACTTGATCGCAAAGGGAATTTCTTCTGGTCGCCTTGTTGCAAAGGGTTATGGAGAAACAAAACCAATTGACACTAACGATATGGATGCAGGAAGACAAAATAACCGCCGCACTGAGTTTAAGATCCTTGAAAAATAATAAGCCTATATAAGTTTAGAGCTTATTTAACACTATTTAGAACCGCTTAAATAAAATAAGCGGTTTTTTTATTTCCTAATGTATACATTCGTTTAATAAATAAATACCATGCTTTTAAAAATCCAAAACCTTACAAAAACTTACCCAAACGGTAAAAAAGCTTTGTCAAATGTTAACCTCGATATTCCTAACGGAATCTTTGGTTTATTAGGGCCCAATGGCGCGGGCAAATCGAGTTTGATGCGCACCATTGCAGCATTACAGGAGTCAGACGAAGGAACAATATTTTTAGATGACCTGAACGTGCTCAAACAAAAGGACGAGGTAAGAAAGATCTTGGGCTATCTTCCGCAAGATTTTGGATTTTATCCCAGAGTAACTGCACAGGATATGCTAAATCATTTCGCGGTGCTTAAAGGCATTTCGAATAAAAGTGAGAGAAAAGAAGTGTGTGATGCTTTATTGCATCAAACAAATTTGTATGAAGTAAGAGACAAATATATAGGAGATTATAGCGGAGGAATGCGTCAACGTTTTGGAATTGCACAAGCGCTTTTAGGAAATCCAAGAATTGTGATTGTTGATGAACCTACGGCGGGTCTTGATCCACAAGAAAGAAATCGTTTTCATAATTTATTGAGCGAGATAGGCGAGAACGTTGTGGTTATTCTTTCAACTCATATTGTTGATGATGTAAAGAATCTTTGCAACGAAATGGCTATCATGAATTTTGGAGAAGTTTTGTACCATGGCAAAACCAATGAAGCTTTAAATGTACTGAACGGAAAAGTATGGCAAGCACAAATAGCCAAAGAAGAGGTAGAGGATTATCGTAACCGATTCAAGATCATCTCAAGTAAAGTATCAGGCGGTAAAATTTGTATTAATACTGTAGCCGACACACAACCTGATAAAGCATTCACATCGGTGAGCCCCGATTTGGAGGATGTATATTTTTATTATATCAATAACCAGCAAAAATAATTACCATGTTCAAAGAAATATTTTTGTTCGAATTAAAGAGTTGGTTCAAACGACCGGTAATTTATTTGTATTTCATGCTTTACCTTGTGGGCGCTTTTTTGCTTATATGCGCAGCAACGGGTGCTTTTACAGGAAACACGCAGGATACAAATTCCTATATGAATTCGGCCAGCAGCATAGCAGGGATTTTGAATGCATTTAACAGTGATTTCTTTTTAGGATTGATCACCACTATTATTTGCGTTTCCATTATGGGTTCGTGCGTGCAAAAAGATTATCAATATAATATCCATTCACTATTTTATTCAAAACCAATTACAAAATCTTCTTATTTAATAGGGCGCTTTTCTGCCTCCTTTTTGCTTTCTCTTTTTGCATTAAGCGCTATAGTTTTCGGTCTCATTTTAGGTTTTGCAATTGCGCCAAATGATAATGGACAAATTGGTCCGTTTAGTATTTTAAATTACTTAGTACCATTTTTAACCTTTACAGTTATTAATGTGTTTTTTATCGGCGTAACTTTCTTTTCGTTGGTTACATATACGCGTAATTTAACTACTGGATATGTTTCGGCCTTAGTGTTCATTGTTATTTCGGGTATTGCCACAAGTATGACAAGCGATATTGAAAACGAAACTTTATCTGCTATTATTGATCCGTTTGGCAACCAAGCGCTATCTGCTTTAACCGAATACTGGACGCCCTCTGAGCAAAATGAACGCATGGTGCCTTTGCAAAGTTATGTTTTGTATAACCGTTTAGTTTGGTTAGGCATTTCTTTGCTAATTGGTTTTGTTACCTATCGTAATTTCCAATTCAGTCAATTCTTAAATCCTGTTGGTTTAAAGAAAAAGAAATCGCAAGAGGAAGTAAAGGGCATGAAGCATATTCAGTTCTTATTTCAATTACCAAAAGCAAAACAGTACTTTAATTTCAAAACGTCTATTCAGCAGTTGGTGTTTTTAACGCGTTTTGAGATCAAGAAAATAGTTCGTTCGGTATTTTTTATGGTTGTAATTGGTATAGCCATTTTATTAATGATCACTACGCATAATTACCAAGGGCTTATTTACGGTACAGAAACCTATCCTGTTACTTACCAGATGTTGGATCTGGGTGCCGTTCTATCGCAATTCTTTTTGATCATTCTTATTATTTTTTATAGTGGCATTGTAGTATGGCGAGAACGTGATAATAAATGCGATGAACTTATATATAGTACACCTGTTCAAACGTGGGTATTGTTTACGTCTAAGTTTTTGTCGTTGGTAGGTTTAGTAGGCGCTGTATATGGCGCTGCTATTATCACATCAATTGCGTTGCAAACCTATGAAGGTTATTATAATTACGAGCTAGGTTTATATATTTTCGAATATTATGGCAAGCGTATCTTCTCAGCTATAGTTTTGTGCGCCATGGCAGCCATGGTACAAGTATTGGTAAATAATAAATTCATTGGCTTTACTCTTACAACCTTACTAACATTTGGTTTGCAGATTATTTACAATACCACCGATATAAATAATCGTTTAATCATTTTCAATAGTTCAGGAAACGTATTGCCATATTCAGACATGAATGGTTACGGACACACATTATATGTATTTTATATGTATAAAGCGTATTGGATTGGATTCATGATGGTGTTGGTGGCTTTAGCAATGCCAATGTGGCCGCGTTTAAAAGAAAAAAGTTATAAAGCTAGAGTGAAATACGCATCTAAACAGTTTCAACGATCGTACGCTTTTATGATGATCATAGGCTTGGCTATGTTCCTAGGTTTTGGAAGTTTTATATATTATAACACACGAATATTGAATGAGTATAAAACAAATAAGGAGCAAGAAAAGGAGCAAGTAGATTTTGAAAAAAAATATAAGACTTGCTTAAAAGATCTGCAGCCACGAATCGTTTCGTCTACCGTGGAAGTAGATATTTTTCCAAACGAACAAGGCGCCAAAGTAAAGGGTTTTTATTACTTAAAAAATAAGCATAAGCAACCTATTTCGAAGATCTACATTGGAATGTTTGAACCAAAAGATATTAAAGAGCTCAAGCTTCAAACGCAGCATTCCAAAATAATAGATGATGCTGCCTTCGGTTTTTTTGGATACAAATTAATAAAACCAATGTTGCCTGGGGATTCTGTACGCTTAGATTTTACATTAGAACATTTTTCTCATGGATTCTCAGAAGACGGATCATCTACAGATATAGTTGAGAATGGTACGTTTTTTAATAGCAACGCTTTACCTTATATTGGTTATAACGACAATATGGAGATAGCCGATAACTCAACACGAAAAAAATATAATCTCGCTCCTAAACCACGCATGGCCTCTATTGATGATACAACAGCATATGGTAACACATATATTTCAAAAGATGCCGATTGGATCCGATTTGAAGCAACAGTGTCAACTATTCCTTCGCAAATTGCAATTGCGCCGGGTTATTTGGAAAAGGAGTGGGAAAGCAATGGAAGAAAATATTTTAAGTATAAAATGGATAGGCCAATTTTAAATTTCTATTCATTTTTATCAGCAGAATATTCTGTGCTAAAAGATAAATGGATAAACCCAAAAGATCCGGCTAATGTTGTTAATATAGAGATCTATTATCATAAGAACCATACGTATAATTTAGATCGAATGGTAAATAGCACAAAGAGATCTTTGAATTATTATACAGCTCAATTTTCTCCTTACCAACACAAGCAAGTTCGGATTATTGAATTTCCTCGTTATGCTAGCTTTGCGCAATCATTCCCAAATACAATACCATATTCAGAATCTATTGGCTTTATTGCAAAAGTAGATGCCGATGATCCAGAGAGTATTGATTTCCCTTTTTATGTTACAGCGCATGAAATTGGTCATCAATGGTGGGCACACCAAATAATTGGAGCAGATGTTCAAGGTTCTACATTAATGAGTGAAACCATGAGCCAGTATAGCGCACTAATGGTTATGGAGAAAGAATATGGCAAACCGGCCATGAAAAAATTCCTGAAGTATGAGATGGATGATTACTTAACAGGACGAGCTCAAGAAAATAGAAAAGAAGTTCCTTTGATGATGGTGGAGAATCAGCAGTACATTCATTACAACAAAGGAAGTATGATCATGTATTCGTTGAAAGATTATATTGGAGAAGATAGTTTGAATTCGGCTATTCGCCGGTATTTAAAGGAAAAGGCTTTTCAGGAGCCACCATACACTACCGCCAGGGATTTTTACGGACAGATAAAGCGCTCAACCCCTGATTCATTAAAAGAAACATTAAGCGATCTGTTTGAACGCATCGTAGTATTTGATAATAAGGTGCGAAGTGTTACGGTTTTAAAAACTAATAACCAATATAAAGTAACCCTGCTTATCAATACGGGCAAAACCAAAAGTGATAGTTTAGGTAAAGCAAAAGATGTTATAGTAAATGATTGGATCGATATTGGCGTATTTGCAAAAAATGTAAAGAACAAAGATCAATTAGGAAAAGAACTTATTTTTAAAAAATATAAGATTGTTGGCAAAGAGCAAAAGTTAGAATTTACCCTTGATGAAGAGCCTTATATGGTAGGTATTGATCCATACAATAAATTAATTGATATGGATCCGGATGATAATTTAAAGACCTGTCCAAAATCATATTAATTTGATATAAGAATAGCTACCTTTAGAACACGAATGGATTTTAACCAACGGATACAAAACTTACTTTCCGAAATTCCTGATCCGGAAATTCCCGTGATCTCTATTGTTGAATTAGGCGTTATTAGAGATGTAAAAGATCTTGGGAACGATTCAGTAGAAGTTACCATCACGCCAACTTACAGTGGTTGCCCTGCTATGAAACAAATGGAGGATGATGTGATCTCTAAGCTAAAGCAAAACGGTTTTAAAACTGTAAATGTAAAAATGATTTATAGCCCTGCGTGGACCACCGATTGGTTGAGCGAAGAAGCAAAACTAAAATTACAAAAATATGGCATTGCTCCACCGGAGGAATCCACCACCGATAAATCATTTATTACAGGAAAGCACAAAGCGGTTACATGCCCGCGGTGTAAAAGCAAGAACAGCGTTTTAATTTCGCAGTTTGGCAGTACAGCTTGCAAAGCATTATACAGGTGTAACGATTGCCTTGAGGCATTTGATTATTTTAAATGTATTTAAGTTTCTGCCTCTAAAGGTCTAAAAATCAAAAACCCCTCCGGAAAAATCCGAGAGGGGTTTTATCTTCCACTAAACTAGAAGTATTATTGTTTTACAACTTTAATGATGTCAATTCCATTTTCTGAACTGATGCGCACGTGGTAAATACCATTTGCTAATTCAGTAATGTTCATGTTAATGGTTTCGCCATCTGTTGTTTCTTTGTAAACTATTCTACCTGTAAGATCGGTTAACTCAATTGTTTTACGAAGTGAATTTCCTGTTTCAATAGTAAATGTACCTAGGTTAGGATTTGGATACACCTTCAACGAAGCGTTCTTAGCTGTTTGACTAATGATATCTGTACAAATACTAACTACAATAGAGGCAGTTGCTGAATTTGAACAACCTGTACTGCTATTGGTAAATGAATAAACAGGATTAAATGTTCCGGTTGCACTTGGCATTAAGTTACTACCCGAAACGTTTGGTCCGCTAAACACACCGCCAGCAGGAGATCCCGTTAGAGCAATCGGTCCACCATTTAAACACGCAGTATTGCTGATAGCAATAATTGATACAGTTGGCTTCGCATTTACGGTAATATTTACGAGTGCAGATGATGTACAACTATTAGCCGCAGTACCAATTACGCTGTAAGTTGTGTTAATAGTAGGACTTACAGATATAGATGGAGTAGTAGCGCTAGTATTCCAGTTATAGATCACACCACCATTGGCGTTAAGGGTTATTGAATTTCCTGCACAAATACTAGCAGTACCCGGAGTGATATTTACTATCGGGTTTGCATTAACTGTAACAAACATACTCGCGGTGAATGATCCAGGACAAAGGCTTGAACTGGCATCTACCGTATAAGTAGTACTAGTGAATGGTGTTGCAGTAATTATTGTAGAAGTTGCACTTGTATTCCAAGTATACGTATCAGCTCCACTTGCAGTTAACGTAAGTGAATTACCCGCACAAATAACGCTTGAAGGTAAAACGTTGATGTTTACTGTTGGCTGAGGACTTACTGTTAAGGTAACTGGAATTTTAGGACTAATACATCCTGGCTTAGAATAGTATAAATTACCATTGAACATCCTTCCTGCATTAACACCACCAAACTGAGAACATAAACCGGCACCTGTTTGAACAGTAATGTCTGAATTAGTATATGCTAAAGTTCCGTTTGTGTATTGAGCATTGTAATTAACATAGATGCCATACAATGTGCTGTTTGGAATGTTTATTGGTCCGTTTCCGAAAGCAACTCTAGTTGGATTATTTGCACCTGCACTTGTTGCAGTAATTGTATCCCAAGCGATCCAAGCAGCAGCATTTGTTTCATTACCTAAGTAAGTGCCTATTTTGTAATAAATGATAACGCTTAAAGTTGTGTTTGCAGCTGTTGAAGTATTAACATCAATACTGTCTAAATTAATTGCACCATTGGTTGGAGTGATATCAAACATTGCACCACCACCGCACCCATTTCCTGCAGCAAAGGTTGTTTGTATACTTCCGGTTGCATTTGAAGCAGCTTCGGCATAGAATGTTGTTGTTGTAGCAGCAGTTGCGGTAAATGTATTACCCGATGCTAAAACAACAGTAGATGTTGGTGAAGAATACCATGAAACAGGCGCAAATGCATTGGCTGTTAAAGTACCAACAACGTTTGTTCCACAAACTACTGCACCAATACCGGTAATAGTTGGATTACTAACTGTTACTGTAAAGAAAGATGAAACCTGACAGTTGTTAGTTCCGGTACCTAACGCAGAGTAAGTTGTAGTTACAGAAGGAGAAACTACAATAGAACTAGTTGTTGCACTGGTTTGCCATGTGTAAGAAGCAGCACTACCTGTAACATTTAAAGTTGTAGATCCTGAACCACAAATAACATTAACACCACTTATTCCAAAATTAGGAGTTTGAATAGTTGTCATAGTTGTAGCGTCATTAAATGCATTTGGATCACCACTAACTCCGGTGAATGCATTAATACTATAAGAACCTGAAATATTCATGTTAGCAGTACCAATTGTATAAGATGCACTTGCACTTGGAGCTAATGTTCCAGAATAATTTGAAGTAACAGTTGAATTAATTGGACCACTAATAACTGCCGTTACGGGGAAGTTGGTTAGAGGATTGAATCCATAGTTATTAACTGTTACTACAATTTGTTCAGTAGCTGACAAACAAGCGTTGATCGTAGGTGATAAGATCGCGCTAACACCGCCGTCGGCTGCTGCCGAGTTGTATAGGTTGATGTTATCTACGTGTAGGTAATATGATTCAATATCATCAATCGGACCATCCTGTGCTAATAATGCCACAATAATGTCTTGACCATTGTAAGCACCTAAGCTCACATTAAAATTACTAAAGTTTGTACCTAAGTTGTTTGAAGCATTTATCGTGAAGATTGGTGTATATGAAAGCCCACAATCTGTAGAAACCATAACGCGCAGTTTATCATCTGTACCCATAATTGTAGGTGTAAAAGGTGCAGTAACGTTTCCTGTTATACTTGCGTCAAATGAAATGTTCGAGTTCGCTGTAGCACTCACTTTCGAGCTAATGATCCAAACACTATTTGAAGCAGCTGATAAGAAAATTCGCGCATTCACATTGGTAGCGCCATTTAAGCCATTTTGGCTAGTCCAGTTCGAAATTGTAGAGGTAGGTGCAGGGAAGCCATTACCTTCATTCCAACCAGTAAATAATGTATTTAAATTAGATCCATTGTATGCAGTAAAGTTTACACTTTGAGGAAGTGCTGCTAATGCAATTGAACTCTTAATTACCATCACAGTGTCATTATAAATATTTGTTTCACCGCTTAATGAAGTATATCCTTTGATTGAATAAGTTCCAGCAGTTGACATATTTAATGTACCTATAGTAAAGTTAGTTGATGCAAAAGGTGCAAGGTTAGCCGTAAACGTAGATGTTATGGTTTGAGTAACAGCTCCGCTTACCATTGCACTTACCGAGAAGTTAGAAATAGTGGCGTTACCAAAGTTTTTAACAACAACTTCTACCGGCTCAGCACTTGAGAAACAGCCTGTGCTAGGCGTAATAATAGAGGTAATACCTGCATCTGTTCCAGACATGTTATTAAGGTTGATATTGTCTAAATGGAAGTAATATGCTTCAACATCATCGATTGGACCATCTTGAGCTAAAATGCCAACAATAATTTCTTGACCTGCATAGGCTGATAAACTCACACTGAAATTAGTTAAGCTTGAGCTTAAATTATTACTTGCATTTAATGTATAGATAGGAGTGTAAGATACACCACAATCTGTAGAAATCATTACGCGTACTTTATCATCAGTTCCCATTACAGATGGCGTGAAAGGTGCCAATGCATTTCCAGTTACCGCCGCATCAAACGTAATATTTGTACTTGCTGTCGCTAAAACCTTCGGGCTAAGAATCCATTCGTTATTTGCTGCTGCTGAAAGGAAAATGCGCGCATTCACATTGCCTGGTAAAACTAAACCGGTTTGACTTACCCAGTTAGAAGTGCTTCCTGTTGGAACACTTATACCAATTGCTTCTTTCCAATCTGGGAAGAAAGTTGGTAAATTAGCACCGGTAAATCCTGTAAAATTTACAAACTGAGGTAAAGTCGCTAGTGGCGCAACAGTACGTGTAGTGTATGTTGTATCGTTTGTGTTAATAGCATCTCCGGTTAACGAAGAGTATGCTTTAAAAGAATAAGTACCGGCGGTGCTCATGTTAATGTTACCCATGTTTACATTCACGGTAGATTGTGATGCAATGCTTGGTGCGTAAGTTGAGTTCAAAGTTTGAGAAATAGCACCACTAATAACAACCGTAACTGGTACGTTTGAGATACTGCTTGCACCTTGGTTCTTTAAAGTAATATTTACACTTTGATTATTTGAATAACAACCTGATGATGCGGGACTTGTAATTGCTGTAATTCCGGCATCTAAAGCAGGTAAATTATAGATGTTGATATTGTCTAAATGAATATCCATATCTGGTGCATCATCAATTGGTCCGTCTGTTCCGTAAAATGCTACAATAATGTCCTGTCCAGCATAAGCACCTAACGAAACTCCAAAGTTTGTAAAACTTAAACCTAAATTATCATTTGCACTAACTGTATAAATTGGGGCATAACTAGTCCCGCAATCTGTAGACACCATTACTCGTAATTTGTCGTCTTGACCTAATACTCCTGTAGCAACTATGCTTGCGAAGTTTGTTAAAGCTGCATCAAAAGTTAAATAGGTACCTGCAGATGCGTTGAATTTAGGGCTAATGATCCAAGCATTTGTAGTAGCTAACCATAAATTCAAGCGTGCAGTAATATTGGTTGGTCCATTTAAACCAGTTTGAGAATTCCAATTTGATGCTGTTGTTGTTGGTACTACACCAGTGGCTTCAAACCAACCAGGGAATACTGTTGGTAAGTTGGTTCCTGTAAAACCTGTAAAGTCAACCATTAATGGTAATGAAACTGGTGCAGATAGATTTCTTGTTGCAGTTAACATTGCATCATTAACTGCATTATTATCACCTGCAGTTACAACGCTTGCATCAAAACTATAAGTGCCTGCTGTGCTCATGTTGAATGTAGTTGAAACGATCACGGTTTGCGCGCCATTTGCTGCTAGAGTGCCTGATGTCAAAACAATTGGCGAAAAAATAAATGTAACAGCACCTGCTACAAAAGCGTTTACCGTAGCATTATTTACAGCAAAGTCAATTGGAACTATTCCTCCATTAAACACCCTTATTGCAACGGTTTGATTTGGTCCATAACAGCCTGTTGTTGTTGGACTAACTAATGCGGTAGCTGCCATGTCGATTGCAATTCCTGTTGAGCCCCAAGCAAAATATTCATCACCGGTATTAATTGGACCAGGTGCGGATGACGCAGAGGTTCTAGTGTTTAGTACATCATTAACAATCGGGCCTGTACCTAAAGTTAATGAGCGTTCAGACCAAGGACCATTTAATGCAGGCGCTTGTACCAAGCGAATGTCTTGAATGTTACCAACTAAGTTGTCGGAACCACCAAATGTAGAGTTATTAAAACGTAAAGAGAGTGTGTGAGCCGCATTTAAACCCGGACCACCGTTTAAATTTAAACGGTAAGCGCGTGAACCGAATACTGCAGTTATAGTAGGATTAAAGGCTCCACTTGGAGCGCCCTCAATTGTAGTTGTGATGGTTTGGCTGTTCCAAGCAGTTGCATTAGAATTTAATGTAACTGTTCTTAATACGTTAGAAGATGGTAAATTATTATGAAAAGTTACACCTTCTCCCAAAGGAAAAGTTCTATTTGTTGTGTTGGTGTTAAAAAACATTTTTAATGGACCAACAACATAAGAACCGTGGTTACCGGTATTGGTTCCATTGTTTAATGCTGTACTTGGTGTTATTCCTGTTGCTCCACTAATAAATTCACGCAAAGTTAACATATTTGCCACAGAAGAAACGATAATACCGCGTGATAATGATAAAGCACCACCCGTGGTTGTTCCAACAGATAATGGATAATTTAATTGAACGTTATTGTAAGTGTTCATAAAGAAGGTGCCCGTTGTTTGTCTGTTACCCACTATCAATTCAATTTCATTACCCGGAATAATTGTTTGTGCTGCGGTTACAAAAGAGATACCTATTGTTGTTAGTGGTGTTATATAACTATTTTGACGAGATGTTACGTTAGTGGTTACAAAAGCCGGCGCCGAAGAAAATGCACCATAACCTCTTTCCATTAATACGTTTGTTATAGCTAAAGCTGGATTTCCCAATGTGATGTTTGCACCACTTACCTGACCAAATTGTAAACCACAATAATTAGAAATTGTTACTGGAGTTAAATAGGAAACACCTAATTGATTGGCATGTGTTGCTCTTGGTATACGGCCATTTGTTAATGTTCCGGTATTGTTAAAAGTTGACGGGCTTGTTCCGCCTAACCAAACAATTTCACCAGTTGCATTTGTTGCAGTTTGAAAAGTAATGGTGCCGGCGTTATTGATGCTACCACCAATATAGGTTTTCTTTCCAGTACCTCCACTACCTGCAGAATAAGTTCCAGAGGCGTTTATGGTTAGATCACCAAATACATGCAAGATCTCGCTTGTTAAAGTACCATTATATTGCAGAGTACCATTAACAGTTACGTTTTGAGCGCGAGCAGCATTTACATTCATGTTCACCACATGAGTTGCAGCTATCACCACATGGTTCTCTGTTGTTGGCACAATACCACCAACCCAAGTTGCTGGCGTATTCCATAAACCGCTCGCCAATGAAGTAATAGTAGTTGGAGTAAACTCTTCAACGCTAAAATCATCAATAAATACGTTAGATCCCGAAAACGATGAAGTCAATTCAATGCCAAGCTTGGCATTCGCTACTTTATAAGCATTCGGAATTATTACATTAATACGTTGCCAAGGTGTTGTTGACGCTATGGCACCGTTAATGTTTGCGTTTGGCGAAATAAACATCAATGTGTTCCATGTTACACCACCGTCATTTGACGCAACAACTCTTAAGTTAAGATCTAACGATGAGTTTCCATAAAACATCCAAAAACGAACATAAGGACTTGTAGAAGCCGATAAATTCATAGAAGGAGATTCCATTCTTCTTGATCCGGCTGCAGATGAAGTGCTAAAACTATTGTCTTCAATCCAAAGCGAGTTTGTTCCAGAAACTGCTGCTACAGGAACAGTACCGTCTTGGTATGTCCATGTTGCCGGACTAAGAAGCGTATTTTGCATCCAGTCTTTTTCACCCGATGTATTAAGTGGCTCAGGCTGCCCATCACCTACTAGTACCGTACGTGTTTGAGCCCAACCAGCTGGAACTGCCGGATTGCCTGTAAAAGCACCTTCAAAGTTTTCGGTTAAATAAACCTGAGCGTTTACAAATCCTATGGTTAATGCCATAAGAATTAGTGTTTGTAAAAATTTTTTCATTTTCATTTTAATTAGCGGTGTAATTTTTATATCTGTAATTTTTAAAATAAATTTGCTTTCAACGATCAAAGCAAAAATCTCATACCTTTTCGCAGATATATTATCAGTAAATTTCGGGTTATAATTGCTTAAGCGCTATAAAAATTCAATAAAAATTACCATTTAAAAGTAAGTTATAATACATAATATAGTTGAAAATCAGAATTATACAAGTAATGTAAATACCTTTCAAAACAATTGGTTAAACTTGCAATATTATTGTAAAGCTAATGTCGCAACACTTAATTCAACTCGTTAAATCATTAACTCGTACCGAGAAAAGGTATGTTCACTTGAACTTAAAAACATTTTCGTTCGACAAGAGCACAAGTAAGTTATTGAGCGATTTCATCAATTTAGAAAAGAAAACAAGCTTAAAGCGAAGAGGCCCAACTATTAAAGCCGAAGGAAATTCAACTCGTGTATATTATAAGATCCTCGACATCCTCTTTGCGTTATATAAGGAACATCTGTACGATAACGAAAATGATAACCGTCTTATCAAACGTTCTCAAGTGCTTTTTCACAAGGGGTTTTATAAAGAAGGCGTTAAGCAATTAAATAAAGTAATATACCGCGGTTATACATATAGTTATCTTTTAAGGATAGAAGCCATTGAATTAAAGATAAAAGCGGCTATTAAATTTGTGGATGTTGAATACATTAATGAGAATTTTGAAAACGACAAAAAACTCTTAGGTGAATTCTCAAATTTGTATTTTAACCTTGTTGAATTCGAAAGCATCTGGGCAATCATTAAAGTGGAGTCAACAACAAATTATTTTTTCGGAAAAAGTAACACTTTTTCTGAGAAATATAAATCTATTCTTGAAAATGAAGATAAAGCGCTTAGTCCTAATGCAAAGGTTTACTTTAACCAGATCAACGCCTTTTTAGCAATGAAGAACGGCAAACCCGATCAAGCATATAATAATATGCAACGAATACGCGTGCTCTATAATTGGTATCCCGAAATAAAAGAGAATAATTATAATGAATACCTGCGATCAAACCGAAACTTGTGTATTGTTCTGATGTATCAAAAACGATTTCATGAGGCTTTGGAAGTTATTGAGGGCATAGCCAATTCTCCTGAGCTGGCAATGAAAATTCGTTTACCTGCAATGAAGAATGATATTTTTGCACTTATTGTACTCTTAAGAATGGATATCATTATTTCTAGCTCAGCAATTAATGAAAATGCCGATCGCATTAAAGATTTTGAAGTGGGATTAGAAGAGAGCGAAAAATTTATAGCACTCGACGAAAAAGCAACTTGCTGTTTTTACCTGAGCTTGATGCACTTGAGTACTGGAAACTATAAACAAGCACTTAAATTTGTAAATCCCGCTATTGAGCTTTCGGGCGTTGTGCGAAAAGATGTTCATCATCTTTCGTTAATGGCCGAATTGGCTATACATTATGTTTTGGGAAATACCGACCTTTTGTTTTCGCGTTTGGTTTCTTATAAACGAATTATCGAAAAGGGTGAAGTTGTTTTCTCTTTTGAGAAAAAATTGCCTAAGCTACTTAACGATGTGTTTGAACGCCCCAATCAAGTGAAGTATTTTAACGCGCTTTGCAAAGAGATAGATGCTAGCTTGGAGGAAGAGAATAAACTTGTTTATAAACCCTTTATGGCGCTGTTCTTATTAAAGTCCACATAAAAAAAGGTTCCGATGTTTGTCGGAACCTTTTTTATAAGTTGTATTTGAGTTCTATTGTTTTATTACTTTGATGATATCTGAAGACACATCTGTGCTTACCTTAACATAGTAAATTCCATTGGCAAGTTCTTTGATGTTAACCAATATATTTGATTCATCTGTAACATTTGAATAAACATTTCTTCCTGTTACATCAACAATATTTATATTCTTAACACTTCTGTTGCCAGTTTCAATCATGAAACCACCAGTATTAGGATTTGGATAAAGATTAAATCCTGAGGCTACTATTTGTGAAGTTACTCCAGTGCCACCGCAAACAAGCACTATTACCTGAGTTGTTGCAGTATTAGAACATCCAGATGTTGGATTAGTGTATGAATACACCGGAACAAAGGTTCCAGGATTTACAATACTCAATAAGGCACCGGTTACTGCTGGGCCACTAAATACTCCTCCTGTTGGGCTACCTGTAAGTGCTATACTTCCGTTAGTAGCACAAATTGTGGATATTCCATTAGCAGTCATAGAAACTGTTGGTAAAGCATTAACTCCTATTGAAACAGCGCCTGTTTGTGTTGTACTGCACAAAACGTCGTTTCCAGTTACAGTATAGTTTGTAGTAATAGTAGGCGTAATTAAAACAACCGATGTAGTTGCACTTGTGCTCCATGTATAAGTGTTCATACTTGTTGCTGTTAATGTTGCACTTTGACCTACACAAACAGCACTACTAGTTGAAGTTACATTCATTGTAGGCGTTGGAGCAACAGTAATGTTAATCGTAACTATGGTACTTGCACCGCATGCAGTAGTATCTCTAACATAGTAGGTTGCATTACCAGTAAGGGTTGGTGTTACAAAAAGTGTACTTGTTGAAACTGGCGCTGTACTTGCGGTTGGTGTTGTATACCACTGTGCAGTACCGGTTGCTGCGGCAGTTAATGTTGCCGTGTTACCCGAACAAATACTCATACTTGTAACTGCTGGTGCTGATGGAGGTCCGGCACATGCAGCAGTACATGTTACTGAAATGTCAAAACCTAAATACTCAACTGAGCCATCCGTATAGAAGTGTAATGTAAGAACACCGGCAGCATTGGTAGCCATAGTTACTGGAGGTAAAGTGCTGCCATCGTAAGAGCCTAATAAAGTTGCTGAAGTAGAATTTCCATCATAGATATCAAGATAATCAAGCCCTGATTCTGTTAGGAAATTATTAAAGGTTAAGATAACACTCGAGTTTGCAACAGAAGGAACAATAGTCATTGTATAATCTTCATTTGCTGAGTAATCAGAGTTTAATCCACCAGTATCATAAATTGTACCCCCACAAGCGGTAATAGTATTATTACTCATTGTGTAACAATTAGAAGGTGTATAAGAAACTACTGAGGTGGTTGCAGATTGTGCGCTATTAGAACATGTAGTTACCATTTGATAGAATGTAGTAACCGATGCGCTAGATGAGGCTGCGGTATTAGATGCATTTGTAATTGCTGTCCATGGACCAGTTGATGAAGTAGCAGAATACCATTGATAAGTAATACCCGTTGCTACCGTAACACCTGATGCGTTTAAATTGAATATATCTGTAATACATCCTGTGTTTGTAGAGATAGCCGCAGTTCCAGAGTTTGGAGCACCTGCGCAAGGTACCGGAGCAATAATATCAATACAATAATCTTCAGTTTCTCCCCAAATATATGTTCCGGTAGGGCCAGGAACTGTACCTTCTACTGCAACTATACGCATACGCGTTGAGCCTATACTAGCAGTCATAGGAATTAAAATTAAACCTGTATTATTACCCTGAATGGCTGCAGTATTATTTACAACTTGCTCGCCCGCATCGGTAAATAAACCGTTTTGGTTATAATCAATGTAAACATCAAATTGCATACCGAACCATCCACCACATGTATTGATGTTAACTCCATAAGCAACGTTTTGGCCTTGCATTACTGTTGGCGCAGCAACAAAACCTGAATAATTTCCATACATGTTTAGTGCAGATCCTGGACCCGGTGCAATAACTGTACAATTACTTGTATTGTTTAAAGCACCAAACGATACATTCCAAACTTCTTCATCACCTGTTGATGTTGCAGAAGAAATACCGTAGTTATTACAAACGCAAGGGCCTGGATTTACTACAGAGAAAGAAACTATAGATGTAGTTGCAGTCAATGAGCTCACTGTACATGTAGTCACTAATTGATAATATGTAGTGACGTTTGTACTCGTTGAATAAGAAGTATTAGTTGCGCTTGTAATTGCACTCCACGGACCAGATGCCGAAGGAGAAGAATACCATTGGTAGTTGATACCTAAAGCTGCAGTTAAACCTGTTGCAGTTAAATTAACTGTAGAGTTAGGGCAAGCTGTAGGTGTAGAGATTGCAGATGTACCCGAAGCAGGCGCTCCTGAACATAAATTTGCTAAAGCAATGTCAATGCAATAATCTTCAGTTTCACCCCACGTATAAGTTCCTGTTGGTGTAATGATTGCAGGTGTGCTTGTTTCAACATTGATCACACGCATCCGTGTTGTACCTGGAGTTGCCGTTAAAGGAATAGTGATGTTACCTGTTTCAAAATGAGGACCAGTAATTGCAGCAGCACTTAAATAAGCTTGCTCACCTGCATCTAGGAAAGATCCGTTTTGATTGTAGTCAATATAAATAGCAGTTGAATTACCATAGCTACCACCACAAGTTCCAATTTGAACTGTGAAGGAAACTGTTTGTGCTTGCGTTACACTTGGCGCTGCTAAAAAGCCAACATAGTTACTGTACAGATTTTGAGTTGACCCAGGACCCGGCGCAATTGTTGTACATGAGCTTGTACTGTTCAGTGAAGAGAATGTAACATTTAAAATTTCTTCATCAGCAATTGAAGTAGCAGATGAAGTTGTATAACCTGCGCAAATGCAAGGACCAGGATTTACAACTGAATAAGATACAATAGATGTTGTTGCACTCATGGTACTCACTGTACATGTAGTTACCATTTGGTAATATGTTGTAGTTGTTGTACTGGAAGCGTAAGATGTATTTGTTGCAGTTGTTATCGCACTCCATGGACCGGAAGCTGATATTGAGGAATACCATTGGTATTGAATACCTAAACCTGTAGTTACACCACTTGTGTTAATATTAAATGCTACGTTAGGACAACCACTCGCTGTAGAAATTGCTGCAGTTCCTGATGAAGGAGCACCTGAACATAAAGGAGCCAAAGCAATATCAATACAATAATCTTCCGTTTCTCCCCAATTATATGTAGTTGATGGAGTGATTGCAGCAGGTGTAGCTGTTTCAACATTGATCACGCGCATTCTAGCTGTTCCAACAACAGCTGTCATAGGAATTGTAATATTTCCTGTTTCAAAGTGAGGACCATTAATAGCTGCTGCAGCCAAATAAACTTGCTCACCCGGATCAGAAAAAGAACCGTTTTGATTATAATCTATGTAAATAGCAGTAGAATTATTAAAGTTACCGCCACAAGTACCAATTTGCACCGTGAAAGCAACGGTTGATCCTTGAGTTACAGTTGGTGCTGCAAGGAATCCTGTATAATTACTATATCTATTTTGAATTGAACCCACACCTGGCGCAGTACTTGCGCACGAGCTTGTATTGTTTAATACATCAAATGTTACATTCAAAATCTCTTCGTCAGCAATATTAGTTGCAGCTGATACTGGATATCCACCGCAAACGCAAGGACCAGGATTTACAACTGAGAATGATACAATAGAAGTTGTTGCGGTTAAAGCACTCACCGAACATGTGCTTACCAATTGATAGTATGTTGTAGTAGTTGTGTTAGATAAATAAGATGTATTTGTTTCAGTAGGTATTGCACTCCATGGGCCAGAAGCCGATGGTGATGAAAACCATTGAAAGCTAACACCGCTTGTACTGCTTAAGCCTGTTGCTGTAACGGTAAAGTTAGTACTAGGGCAGCCTGTTGCTGATGAAATTGAGGCTGTGCCTGAATTTGGAGTTCCTGAACAAAGCGTAGTTGCTAAAATGTCAATGCAATAATCTTCTGTCTCACCCCACGAATAAGTTCCGGTTGGTCCTGGAACAGTTCCTTCCACAGCTACAATGCGCATACGCGTAACGCCAACATTAGCAGTTATAGGAATGTTGATAATTCCAGAATTTACACCTTGAATAGCAGCAGTATTATTTACAACTAATTCTCCGACATCGGTAAACAATCCATTCTGATTAAAGTCAATGTAAATATTAAATTGCATTCCAAACCATCCACCGCAGGTTTGAATATCAACGCTGTAAGGAACAGCCTGAACTTGTGTTACCTGAGGAGCTGCAATGAATCCTGTATAATTTGCATAGCGTTCCATTATTGAGCCTGGTCCAGGACCAACTGAAGTACAGTTACTGGTATTGTTCAAGCTACCAAATGTTACATTAAAAATCTCTTCGTCACCTATGTTGTTGGCTGAAGATGGACCATAACCGGCACAAACACAAGGGCCTGGATTTACAATTGAATAAGAGCTTACTGATGTAGTAGCACTCATACTACTATTCGTACAGGTAGTAACCATTTGATAATATGTAGTAGTAGTTGTATTTGTAACAAGAGAAGTATTTGTTGCACTAGTAACAGCGTTCCAAGGGCCAGAAGCCGAAGAAGAAGATTGCCATTGGAAAGCAAGTCCCAATGCGTTGCTCAAGCCGGTTGCAGTAAGTGTAAAGTTAGTATTTGGACATCCTGATGGAGTAGAAATAGCAGAAGTTCCAGAGTTAGGTGTTCCTGAACATGGGGGAGGAGGAGACCATTGATAATTTTGTCCGCTTGCAGGCGTTAAAGTATTATTAAAGTTAACAAGGGTAGTATTAAATGTACCTGCAATTGAAGTAGCCCACGGATTTGTAACCGTTACATCTCTATTGTTGAAATCGGAATTAAGAATACCTCTTAAACCAACTTGAGCAGTACCGGCTGCGGTACAAGTAAAAGTACCGTAGATCATATTAATATTATTAGAAGTTTCAGATAATCTGATTTGGAAATTGAATGCATCACCTGTTGCGGCGGCTTTTCTGTAATTGGTCCATTGAATAACACAGGTTTGGTTTGGAGTAACGCCAATGGTTTCAACACGAATATCAGCACCGGTTTGTGCAGCAAGGTCTCTTCCCAAAGCACCAACCCTATTTTGCAAGATACTAGGAGCTACAGAAGTTACCGAGATAAAATTATTATAGGAGGCTGAGGTCATATTAACCGGGTTAGGGGTTAATGTAGATTGACCAAATGTGATCCAGCCGTTTGCATTAACTGCAATACGATCGAACACGGTGCCGTTATACGTAAAATTGAATCCGACAGGAATACCTGGCCCAATAAGAGCTGTTCCGCCTAATGGAATTGAAGGATCAACAAAACGCTGATTGTCGGTGGTTGTGTTCCCAAAAACAGTACCGCCTGTTATGGGAACATAAGTATCAGAAAACTGTGTGAATCCGTAGTTCGAAACTTGCGCTTTAACACCTAAAAATAAGGTTGCTAAAGCTAGACTTAAATAAATTTTTTTCATAGGTTTGTTGTATAAAACAAAATTAACAAAATATTAGTTTTATATTATATTTAAAACGCTTTAAAAGGGTATTCTCGATTTTTAATTCAGAATGTGCTTATAAAAATTAGCATTTCTTTTTTGAGGAGTATATAAGTAGTTAAAGGTAAAGACTTAATTTGCAAGATAGTATTTTATAGATTAATAAATATTAAGTGGGAAAAGTGTAACTTTATAAGATATTTTTGTAAGGAAAGACACTAAGACTAAAATTTACGTAAAATCGTGTTCCTAAACCAAAAGCTGTTTTTTGGGTTAAAATTAAATTGAAACAAAAAATTCTCATAATTCGTTTTAGCTCAATTGGCGATATTGTATTAACCACCCCAATTTTGCGATGCATCAAACAACAAAAACCCGATGTTGAATTACATTATGTTACAAAAGAAACATTCACTTCTATTTTGCAACATAATCCTTACGTAGATAAACTACATACATTCGAAAAAGATGTAGTTGAAATAACCAAAGAATTAATAGAAGAAAATTATGACCTTATTATCGACCTTCATCATAATTTACGTAGCTTGAGATTAATAACAAGCTTGGGCAAGCGATCTTATTGTTTTAATAAGATCAATTTTAGAAAATTCATGGCTGTTAACTTTAAGCAACTAAGAATGCTTCCTAAAATTCATATTGTTGAACGTTATTTTGAAACTGTAAGATCATTAGGTGTTGTAAATGATAATAAAGGCCTTGATCATTTTATTTCGAAGGAAGATGAATTTGATATCACAAAAAAATTTCCGCAATTATCATCACCAAATTTTATAGCTCTTGTTGTTGGAGGTTCGTATGCCACAAAAAAGATCCCGCTCAGTAAATTAGTAGAGATATGCAATTCAACGCAAAAACAATTTATTGTACTTGGTTCCAGGGATGATGATGCTGTAGCACAACAATTAAAGCTGCAATGTTCTAATGTAATAAGCGCGTGTGGAGATCTATCTCTCAATCAAAGCGCCTATGTTTTAAAATTATCGGAGTGTGTTGTTACATCCGATACAGGCATGATGCATATTGCTTCTGCATACAGGAAAAAAATAATTTCTTTCTGGGGAAATACCATTCCTGAATTTGGAATGTATCCATACTTACCCGGCGAAGAAAGTGAAATAATGGAAGTAAAAGGATTGGCCTGTAGGCCTTGCAGTAAATTAGGTTATAAAGGCTGCCCTAAATTGCATTTTAAATGCATGAACGATATTGATATTTCTCAGATCAATCTTTAACAAACAACGCTTTTAACTCTGTTGCTTCTTCGGGTTTCATTCTTCCCGCTAACACTAATGATAATTGCCTTCTTCTTAAAGCACTTTCAAAACGCTTTTTTTCCAAATCACTTTCAGGAACAAGCTCGGGCACAGGCAATGGTGCACCATTTTGATCAATGGCCACAAACGTAAGAATGGCTTCATTACATTTTGTTTTTTCTCCGGTAACAGGATTCTCTACCCAAACATCCACTAGTACTTCCATACTACTGGTAAAGGCCCGCGTTACTTTAGCTTCTAATGTTACAACACTGTTTTGTTTTATTGGGTTATCAAACGACACATGATTGATAGCCGCAGTAACAACTACTCGTCCGCAATGCCTTTGCGCGGCAATAGCCGCCGTAATATCTACCCATTGCATCAATTTACCTCCAAATAAATTTCCAACATGATTTGTATCATTCGGCAAAACCACTTCGGTGTTAATTGTGAGCGATTGCGAGGGTGTTTTTGATTTCATACACAAATTTAATGTTTATTCTGGTTCAAATGGATATATCTTTTATCTTTGTATAATGGATCTTTTATATGTAAAATCTATACACATCATTTTTGTGGTAAGTTGGTTTGCGGCTTTGTTCTATATTGTTCGCCTTTATATATACGCAACCGAAGCGCAAACTAAAGATGATATTGCCCGACCTATTTTAACTCAGCAGTTATTATTAATGCAGCGCAAACTCTGGTACATTATTGGGTGGCCTGCGGCAATTGGTACAACTATATTTGGTTGGTGGATGATATTATTAAATCCCGGGTATTTATATTTGCCTTGGATGTGGCTAAAATTAATTGCTGTAGGTTTTTTATATATGTATCATTGGCAATGTCAACGTATTTTAAACCAGCAAAAACAAGGTGTGTATAAATTCAGTTCTATGCGCCTAAGGCTGCTCAACGAATTGGCAACTATATTTTTAGCTTCTATTGTTTTTCTAGTTGTAGTAAAATCTACCAGTGGTTTAGTTTGGGGAATGCTTGGAACATTTATTTTTGCTGGCGTTCTTATTGCCGCAGTTTACATTTACAAGCTAAGTAGAGGGAAAGGAAACACAACTTCGCCAACACCAAATGTTACATCAGAACAAGCCTCTAAGACAAATGAATCTCCGAAAATGTAAATGTAATCGGGCCTGTCCATTTTACCACTTCTCTTAATTAGTCGAGCCTCAAAAAGTATTTTTTATTATTTGGGCGCCTTATCGGGCTATCACTTCAAGCTTGTTTGTCCTTTGCTATGTTTGTCGCACTGCGGGGTCTGCGCAGAAAAAGCGAAGCCTACTCGTTGCGCAAA
>Ga0163149_10001285_pt1 | contig 32512 bp, 27 predicted proteins | sample OliLakLV19MP5G1_FD_148604 | JGI IMG/M metagenome (GOLD analysis project Ga0163149, IMG submission 148604) | Freshwater microbial mat bacterial communities from Lake Vanda, McMurdo Dry Valleys, Antarctica - Oligotrophic Lake LV.19.MP5.G1 | ecosystem: Environmental > Aquatic > Freshwater > Lake >... | reverse complement strand
AACATTAAGCAAAGCCCTAAACAAGGCTTTTCGTTCTATCCCGGGCGCAGCATTACGGTTTAATTTACACTTAAAAACATCTGCCGCTTTTTTAATCCTTTTTTACTTTTTTCGGTAGATTTTTATCACACTATTTTTAAACAAACTCAATAATAACAAGTCTTACAGAGTTTTTGAGGGACGACTAAGTATGTTTTAAGAGGCAGAAACCAAAGGCGCGCTAACCAGACTTCTGGCATGAGCGATTCACGGAGATTTACACAGAGGTCGCTGAGAACCACCATCACTCTATAAAAACTCTGCGTTCTCTGTGTAAAACTCTGTGAGACCGAAGGTCTCTGTGGCTTCTGCCTCTAAAAATTATCCGTATCTTTTCCATACCAAAGTACTATAGGTTTTATGAAAAAACTGTTGCTAATTTCCTCTTTATTCGCGTTAAATGTTAACGCTCAAGAGCCCGTTGGAACCATTAAAGTAAAGCGCGAACAAAATTTAGTAAAGGCCGTGTTCGACAATATAGAATACAAATTAATGGCCATTGACAGATTTGGAAATCCTCAAGAGAATACCTTTGCTTCTTATACTTTATGGATCAAAGAAAAAAAGGCAACAAAAAAATTTGTGGGTTATTCAAACACACTCACTCCCGAAATGCTTAAAGAATTAAAAAGTTTAAAAAGAGCTACCAAAATTTTCTTTACCAATATAAAAGTAAATGAAGATGATGCGCATTTGGTTGACCTTCCGGATGTGATAGATACTTGGTTTCCGGATTGCACTAACTGTAATAAGAAAAAGTAAAGCGTTAAAGCACAAGGTTAGAAGTTCGATCAACGAATTTATAATTTTATAGCAACAAAAAAGGCTGGAAATAACTTCCAGCCTTTTTTTTATATAGTATCAATTACTCTTTTATGAGTTTCGTTACTTGCTCAATTGTATTTTTGTTTGAAAGAACTTTTACAATATAAACACCGTTGGCGTAATTGTTAAGGTTTAACTGTGTAGCTGTGCCTTCTACTTTTTTAGTGATCAATAGTTGGCCAAGAGTATTGTAAACTTCAATGGTTGAATTTTCGGTATATCCAATATACGTTACAAAAAGCATTCCGTTATTTGGATTTGGATACACTTGAATGCCCGCGTTGCCGGTTAATTTTGCAATGCCAGTACAAGGCGAAACTGATACGGTTATTGCAGCACTAGATTTACATCCATTGGTAAAGCTGGCTACAACTGTGTAAATAGTATTTGTAGAAGGGAAAACAACCTCTACTGTACTTGTACCTCCACTTGACCAAGAATAGGTTGCTCCTGCACTTCCATTAGCAGTTAACGATGCGCTTGATCCAAGGCAAATAATATTGGTGCTTGATCCTGCCGAAACAGTTGGACTTGGGTTAGTTCCTACAATATAAACTTGAGGTGACATCGTGCAGCTATTGGCATCGGTTACATATAATGTATAAGTGCCTGTTGGAACGTTCATCACGGTACCCGTTGAACTTACGTTTGGCGACCAGCTATACGTATAACCAGGAGTTCCGCCAAAAGCAGTAGTTGTAATAACTCCAGTACTTTGACTTCCACAAGCACTGGTTGAGCTTCCGCTCGCATTTACAACAAATGGTTCGGTGATAGTAACTGAATTTGATATTTTACATCCGTTAGCATCGGTAATAGTGTAGTTATGCACGCCTGCTGTTATTGCTGTTAAACTCGATGATGTTGAGTTTGAAGGTGACCAGCTGTATGTATAACCTGGGGTTCCGCCTGTAGGATTTAAGGCTGCAATTCCATTACTGTAGCTAAAGCAAGTTACATTGGTTTGAGTTGCAACCGGAATGATAGAAGATGGTTGGGTGATGATCACAACCAAACTACCGGTTAAGCTACAATGGTTTGTAACTTGAATAGTATAATTGCCCGCTGTTAAATTTGTAATTGAATTTGTTGTGCTACTTACAGGCGACCAACTATAGGTATGTGAAAGACCTCCAGTTGCAGTTATTATTGCTAAACCTTCGTTACTTCCAAAACATAAGGTGTTGGATTGACTAACAACAGCAATGATTGGCACAGGGCAAGGGATCTCATCAGCACCAACCGCAGGAAATGTTGCACTACGTGAATTATTATCAATATCTGTAGTGATACTTATTGGTGAAGCTAAACCACCTGGGTATGTAGATGTGTTTATGTGTAGGTCACCTAAACCTACGTTTACAAATAAAGGTCCAGCGGTAATACTTGTAGTGATATTTTTTTGCGAGTTATTATCACCAAGGGTAAATCCTTTCCATCCGTTAAACGTTGTTACAGTTCCCGACCAAATTGCTAATCGTGTTGTATCGCTGGTTAAAAACGCATTGTAATTAGAAGAAGTATTACCCCAATTTTGAGTGGTAAATGTTCCAATAGCAACGTGCGAAGCAGTTGAACCTGCTCTTTCGTTATACAATAAATTGTTACGCATTTTCACGTTATCAATTCCACCTCTGTAAAAAGCATAAGAGTTAACAGTACCGGTTGGTGAACTTCCTCCAATATAAACAGAGTTGTAGTTTAGATTGAGGTTAGCACCAATACCCATGAAATCTCCAATACCGTATACATCTAAAGTGTTTGTATTTGCACCGTTTGAAAGACTGATCATGTTATTGCTCACATCCCAATTATTACCGGCTGTGATATAAATACCACCAATTCCTGCTCCAACACCAGTTTGAGCATTTGTAATATTGTTAATGTAATTCTTGCGCATAATTCCGCCAAAACTGCTTCCTTGTGTTTGAATGCCTAAAGCGTAAGCCGCTCCAGCACCAGGATTGACGCATGCAATTCCAGATATCGTATTGGCTTCAAGTGTGTGAGTACCCGCCATGCCTTGACAAGCGATACCAAAATTAGTTATCACTGGAGTTAAAGGCAATGCATTACTTGAAATATTACGGATAAGATTATTGCTAACGTTCATAGGACCTGAAGTACCAACCGAGCCAATAAGCAAAAAGCCATAATGTTGCGAAGAAGCACTGTTGCTATTATCTACTATATTCATGATCGTATTAGAGGTGATGCTAATTGCTGGTCCTGTTGAAACTAAATGACGGATAGCAAAAGCAATAGATGGCGCATTCATATTATTAATAATGCTGCTTGGAGTTGATACACTGCCAATAACATTATTAGAAACATCTAAATTTTGTGCAGGAGTTCCTTGGCTTTGGATCCATTGAGGAATGATTGCACCCGTAGTGTTTGTTCCACCAATGGTAATACCGCCAATAGTATTGTTACGTACTGCATAAGAACCATTAGTTGCCACTGCAAAAATACCCGCAAGGAATGCAGAAGATGCTCCACCTGTATTGATGTTTATTTTTATGGAGCCGGTTCCGTTTGGAATACCGATCACATTTCCTGTAAGTGTGCCAACACTGTGAATACCATTGGCTGCCTGTATAGGATTAAAAATGGTTGCATTAGCAGTAGGAGCATTTGTTGTAAAATCAATATTCCTGATAACGTTTCCTTCAATGTAATTTGGTATTTGTCCTGTAGAAACAAGTAGACCGATAAAGCTTGTATAAACAGTTCCCGAAACGTTAATGGTCATGTCTCCCGCTGCTAACGGAGTATTTCCGCCAATATAATTATTGGTAATAGTATAGCCTCCGGTATTATTTACTGGGCTTGAAAGAGAAACAAATATTCCTCTCATAGACCCTGTTCCAAGTGAATAAGTTTTTGGAACGGTGTGATAAAGACTGTTATTACTGATAGTGCAGCTTGAATTACCTACACCAAACAAAATGCCATGTGCAAAATTTGCATTGATGAAGTAATCATGAACATTATTATTTTTGATAACGATATTGTTATTGTATTGGCTTATCATACCAGCGGTACCATTACAGTTAATACCCCATGCAGGTGTTCCTGCAATATCGCTTCTGTCTCTGATCTCGCAATCAGAAATGGTGATGTTATCGTTACCATACATAGCAGAAGTTGTTCCAATGATCACGGCGCCACCTGCCACAGCTGTGTTTAATTGATTGCCACTTTCAATGATAGAGTATTGCAAAATGTTATTTTGCGCATCGTTAACGTACCCAACTGATGAGTGTGCGCCTGTATTTCTGAAAAGCAGATACATACCTACATTATTAAATCTTCCATCGATTTTTACGCGATCGGCACCATTAAAACGCACCAAGCTTCCAATTGTACAAGGTCCTGTTACGGTACGCGTTATGGCAGCACTTGGTTGAATGGTAAGTGAGTAGTTACCTACACCATCTTCAGCCCATTGATTCAATGCAATGGCTCCAGTTTCTAAAGTAAGGTCACCAGTAATGTTCAAAGCAGTATTACCATTTAAAACACCTTGGTTGATAAGATCAAACATACCACCCGGATTTGTAAGTGATGTTATAATTTCGGTAGGACCAACGTTAACTGTTCCTGAATAGGCATTTGTAACGATCACGTATTGGTTAATTGTATTTGCTAAAGGGAATTCGGTAGCGCTTAAGTTTACACTCACTGGTTGTGCGGCAAAGCCTCCGTTGTTTAAGCCAATATTAGGTGTAGTTGCAAGATCTTGTGCTGTTACAAAATACTGAATAATATCTCCGCCAATAACACTTCCACCGGTTAACAAAGCGTAATTGATATTGAAATCAAAAGGAGAAGCGGCATTAGTAGCCTCTACGTATTTCCAGCCATTGTCCGCCGCAGTGTTCCCAACATAGGTATTGGCCTCAGTTGTTTTTTTGTAATACAAACGAGGTTTAGTACCAGCAGTTGTATTAACACCGCTCGGGTCAGAAATAGTTGCCCATGCGGTAAGGTTTTTGTTTGCCGCAACGGGTGAATTGGTAAGCAATGGATATTGGATATTTGGAGAAGCAATATCACTTGTTATACCTGCTATCTCATCGGCACCAACGTCAGGTGTTGTTGCATTTCTAAGAGCATTATCGTAATCATTTGTGATGCCAACAACAGGAGTTCCGCCGCCTTCGCATTGCGTAGCCACGCTATTTTGCAAGTGAAGATCGTAAGGAGTTGTTGCAACGTTAACAAAAGGAGGAAGAGAAGAGAATGAAGTTTGTTCTCGTGAACCAACTAAATTTTTAAATCCTTGTAATATTTGTACGCTATTAGTTCCGTCGAAGAAAATTAAATTAGAAGCGCTAGGTGAACCCGCATATAAACAATTATAACCTGAAAGTGTATTGTAATTTGTGAGGATGGCGTTTCCTCTTACTAATGCTTTAGTAGTTCCGGTTCCATTTGGCGTTGAATTGTTTGCCAAAATATTATTTCTCAGATCAATGCTAAAAGGAGCAATGCCGCAAACAATGGCAGCCGAACCAAAATTAAGGCCAGTACTTGAGGCGTTCAAATAAATACTATTATAATAAGCTCCTAAATATGAAGTTGCATTTCCTTGAAGCCACATGCCATAAACAGCATTTGCGTTATTTGCATTTGGAGCTTTTAGATCAGAAATAAAATTGTTGTTAATGTTGTATTGAGTATTAACGTTACTGCCAATATTGATGCCATATACCGCAGGTGTGGCACCTGTAGTGGTATTATTCGTTATGTTATAGATGTTGTTTCTGTAAACGTTTGCAATGGTTGCGTAATCGGTCCATATACCACCAACAGAAGCAAAGTTAGCAGTTCCTGAAATATTGTAAATAGTGTTTCTGAAAATATCTTTATTAGTTGGTCCCGAACCGGTTCGTGCAAAAAGCATAACAGTTTCGCCTGTTCCACCTGTATTATTGAATAAAAGATTATCGTAAATTACTTCATTAGCCCCTACAGCAAAATTGTAATAGCCATAATGTGCACCGCTTGATGCACTGCTATTGTTATTAGAAACTGTATTAGTGTATATGCTTGTTAAATTAGAGGAAGCGCTTGCATATATACTGTTAAATGTACCTGCAGTTCCAGTTTTTGTATTATTATTAACAAGATTATTATAGATCTTTAGATTTAAAACTAGTGTAATGCTGCTTCCGGCATCGTATATACAGCTGAATTCTCCAGTGCTTGGAATGCTATTATTGGTAACTTTATTGTTATAAATATTGCGATAAGTTGAAGTAGCACTATTAAAAATACCTCTGAAAATTGCACTGGTTGCGGTAGGGTATGTACAGCCATCAACTACATTGTTATAAATATTAATTGTATTTCCGGCACCCGTTCCTCCCATTGTATTGTTTATGCCTGCCAGTTGAGAAGTAGTACCGTTTAATACTACAGTGATGGTATCGTTGTAAATATCCACATTAGAGTTTAATCCGGCACCTAACGATATTCCGTTCAGAATACCGGTACTATTTGGCGCACCTGTGTTATTGATATAAGTAGAGTGGATCTTAATTCCGTTTTGATTGGTTGAAAAAACACCATTGGCCGCTGTTGCAGCACCACCAAATCTAACAACTTGACTACGACGAGTGCTTATTCCGTCAACGCCAATAACATTACTTTGATCATAAAAATCATAAGGTGCAGCAGAAGTAAACCCGGTAAATGAATAGCCGATGTAACAATTGTCGATCGTATTGTTGTAGAATTTATTATTAGAACTCGTTCCACCAATATTGGTTACTACCAAGCCTACATTGCTTAAGAACGTGTGATTACCAATATAAATACCCGTTGAAGAAGGGTTAACATTTGAAAGTGTTACCGAACAATTTTTAATGGCATTATATTGACATGCATCAACACCGCTAACTTTTACTAGCGCATATCCCCATTCCATTAATTGAGTTGGAGTAGTATTCGCCACGTTATCTTGAAGGTCAATTCCGTCAATGGTAACATAGTCTACACCATTTAAAATAAAGATTCCATCAACAGTTGTTGAAACACCGGGCGAAAAGGCTGTAATAACCGGATTTAAGCCAGCTCCATTCTTTCTAAATACCAAAGGATTTGCTTGTGAAGATGGATTGGATGTCATTGTAAGTACAACTTGCGAAGTAAATGTTTCGGTTGTACCTGCGGGAATGTTAATAGTTGCACCACCAACGCCAACACCTACTAAATTAAGATCTGCAATTGCAGCCTGTATGGTTGGGTAATCTACAGGAATATTTTTAACTCCTGTAACTTGTGCGCTTGTTGTAAAAAATGTAGTGGCCAGCGCCAATGCAAACAATGATCTGTAGATCTTTCTCATGTATTTTTTTTTTGGAGAGCAAATATATGGAATCCAAAGCTAGGTTTGAGTTTAAGTAATCCACGTGTTATTAAGAGGTTTTAAAGAAGTTTGGTACTTGGAAGGGAAAAACCGACTCAATAGGCCGAGTTAAGACTGAAATTTTGCTAATAAACGGATTTAGATTTTTAACAAAAGTAAAATATAATTTTTTTTTGGTGGAATTATTGGACTCCTATTTAGTGAACTCATGCGAGCTTTCCACTAAGCAAATTTGCGATAAATAGCGTTTATACCAATTCTTAGCCTGATCTTTCGCCATTTTGTGTGTGGTATCAATGCGCCACTTTTCAATAGATTCTTTATTTTCCCAATACGAAATAAAAATTCCGGTATTGCCGTTGTTCACACTTTCGTATCCTAAATATCCTTCTTGTTCTTGTGCTAAATTCATGGTAAGCTCGTCCATTTCTGTGTAGCCATCGCGCTGTTCTTCTTTGGTTGAACAAAATATCACTGCGTAATAATTAGAGCGGGGTAGGGGTTTAGTATAAGGCATAATAGTTTATATCTGATCAAAATTACTCAATTATTTATATCATTCGTCGTCCGAACCAAATATGGCATCTATTACCAATTTATTTTTTTCCTTAATTACTTTTCTCTTTAAACTCAGCTTAGGAGTTATTTCTCCACCTTCAACACTCCATTGCCCGCCAACTAATTTGCAGCGTTTCAAATGTTCGTATGGCGCATGAGTTTTATTTATTTCTTTTACATGGTCGTTGATCAATTTATTTATTTCATCGCACTCTATCATTAGCTCATTGCTTAACCATTCAATATTATTGGCTTTGCAGTGTTCTTTAAAATTACTGATATTTGGAATAATAATGGCCGAAGCAAATTTTTGCCCTTCGCCAATTACCATGCATTGTTCAATGAACTTGCACTCTTTTAATTTATTTTCAATGGCAACCGGCGAAATGTATTTACCTGCACTTGTTTTAAATAATTCTTTTTTGCGATCAGTTATCTTTAAAAACTTATTGGCTACTAATATTCCAACATCGCCCGTATGAAACCATCCATTTGCATCAATGGCTTCTGCGGTTGCTTCGAGGTTTTTGTAATAGCCCATCATTAAATTTGGCCCTTTCATTAGTATTTCGCCGTCTTCCTCTGCGATTTTTACTGTAACTCCGCTTAGTACAGGACCAACAGTTCCAAATTTGATATTATCCTCACCAAAACAATTAGCAGCTATTACAACAGAAGTTTCTGTCATGCCATACCCTTGTAAAAGTGTTATTTTAGCACAGCTGAACACACGTTCAATTCGGGAATTCAACGCTGCACCACCACTTACAATACACACAAGCTTTCCGCCAAAGGCCGCGCGCCATTTACTGTATACCAAACGATCACAGATTTTCCGTTGAAATTCGTACCAAGCACCGTTTGCTCCATGTAGCTCGTATCTTTCGGCAAGCTTAATGCTCAAATCAAAAATTTTCTTTTTAAAACCGGTAAGTTTGTCGCCTGCGGCATAAAATTTTTCTATCACCCTTTCAAAAATGCGAGGCACCGAAACAAATATTTGTGGTTGGATATCTTTGGCATTTTCGGCTATGGTTTCAAAATTTTCGGCATAATACACGCTTACACCTTTAAACAAATATAAATTCACTAAAACGCGTTCATACACATGGTTCAGTGGCAAAAAACTTAAAGCTTTCCAGTCCGAAGCAATTGGTGCCAATGCTTGAAGTGCTTTTACATTGCTCATTATTCCTTTGTGCGATATCATTACGCCTTTTGGCTGACCGGTTGTTCCTGATGTGTATAAAATAGTGAACAGATCATTTTCAGAAACACTTGCTTTAATAGCATCGATGTATGCTTGATCGTAATTTTTTTTGCCCAATTCGATCAATTCCGATAAATGCTTTACGCCTTCAATTCGATTAAAACTATAAATATGTTTTAAATTCGGAAGATCCTTTTGGATCAATTGCAGTTTGGTGTAAATACCTTTATCTGAAATAAAGATCGCTTTAGCTTCGGAGTGAGATAAAATAAATTTAAGATCATCGGCTCCAACGGTTGGAAAAATTGGCACCGAAGGCATAGCTACTTGTTGCGCGGCAAAATCCACAAAATTCCACTCAGGTTGATTGTTCGACATGATGGCAACGGTGTCTTTTTTTTCAAGTCCTAAAGCTAATAAGCCGGAGCTGATGTGATTTACATTGGTAACAAAATCGGTTACACTGTGATTGAACCAGTTTTTCCCTGATTTTCCCTTGGGCAACAATTCTTTGCTGCTCAAGATATCTGTTTTAGATGAATTTAATTTTAAATTATCTAAAATGTCGAACACTCTAGTGAGTTCCATAATATTTTTTATTTAATTTTTAAAGATCAATTAAGGTATCGTTTTCTATTGGTGCATTAGAAACAGCTTCTTGTTTTGGACCATCGCGATAGATCACAAATTCTTTTCTTGCTTTTTCTAATTCGGTAATAATTATTTCTCGTTCAGTTATCAATGAGGTTATCAAGGCGGTTTTTTTATAGAAGAGCGAGAAGATCTTCCAACTGCCCCGAATGGATTTAAATCGTTTGTAATAGTAGAAAGCTAATAATCCCGAAACAGGAAGAGAAGTGCCATATGCTAAAACGAGTCGCCAATCGTGTACGTATTTGCTAGTTAACCATATTTGCAAGGAATAAAATATCAAAAAAGTAAATGTCCCCATACTATAGGCAATTGATCCATGAAATTCTGGGCGTTTTGAAATACCACGCGCGCACCAAAAAGGAATTCTAAACGGCAAGAAGTTGTTTATAAAGCCATATAAAAAAAGAGGAAAACCAAGGGTTAAAAAGAATATCGAAAGAATAGTATCGGAAACCGGTTTTGTTTTTTCAACTCCTTTTATCAATTTGTCATCTAGCGAAAGATTGTCGAGTTTATTCAGATAAGAACTTATTCTGGCTTTGAGTGCTTCTACACGTTGAGGGTCTTTTTCTAAAAAATAATGAACCGAATCGCTAATAGAGCGCGTTGTATTAAAATCGTGCGCCATTACTTTTGGCGAATGCCCTAGATCTTCTAATAACTGCGTTTTAAATATAGTTTCAATATTGGCAACAAATGTATCTACATCCGAATCTTGAATGGCAACAACTTGCGCTTCTAATCGTTTACGAATTTCATCGGTAAGGGCGTGAGCCGCTTTAAAACTATCTTGCCTATAGTGATCGTAAAAATCAGAAACGTTTATTGGCTTATCAACATTGATGAAAAGTTCGCTTTGAAATTTATGAGGGTCAGAAAAATTTAATCCAATGGTAACTATTTTTACATCTAACGAAAAATTATTTTCAGCTTCGGCGCCAAGGCAAATTCGGGCGGTACCCGATTGGATCTTTTTGATCTTACGTTCGGTTAACGAAATTCCTTCAGGAAAAGCCAAAATGACGCCACCTTTTGCAAAATGTTCATAGCATTGCGTAAACACATCCTTATTCTTACTTGTTAAACCCGGTGTTTCATGACTTCTAAAAATGGGGATGATATTGAGGTGCGGAAGTAACCATTTTAATAAAGGGTTTTGAAATAAAACACCTTTGCCTAAAATAAATAGGGGACGGTTTGAAATTGTAGCGATTACCAAAGGATCCATAAAGGCGCTCGGGTGATTAGCGGCCAAAAACACAGGCCCTTTTTTGGGGATGTTCTCCAAACCATTTACTTGCAAAGTTCTAAAGTAAAACTTATTAGTAATGCGAAACAATAGTCGTATGATCTGATAGAGCATAGTTTTTATTTTTGAGTTTTAGGATTTGGAACAAATAATAAGCCAATAAGACCAATCACAAAGAACAGAATGAGAGATAATACAGAAGGACGCATACCTCCCATCATTTCGCTGATCAAACCAAACGAAACAGTACCAATGATCATTCCTAATTTTTCCATTACATCATAAAAGCCAAAAAAACTTGTGGTGTCTTCTGTTTTTGGTAAAAATTTACTGTATGTGCTTCGTGATAAAGATTGAATTCCGCCCATAACAAAGCCAACTAATACTGCTACTACATAAAAGTGTATTGGAAAGTGAACTACTTGGTATGTAAAACCGCAAATAAAGATCCATATCAAAATGGCGATCATGAGCGAGCTAAGATTTCCGATCTTACGTGAAATTCGCGAGAATGCAAAAGCACCAAGAATACCTATGAATTGAATAATTAAAATGCTCATAATTAGTGAGGTGGTTTTATCTTTCTCTGCGGCTTCACCTGTTCCCCAATCAATTTCGTTGCGTGCGAACAAAACGGCAACTACCATTACGGTTTGAACGCCCATGTTGTAAAAGAAATAGCTAATTAAGAATCGTCTTAGTTCAACCATTTTGCGAATTTGTTTGAAAACTGATTTTAATTCTTTAAATCCTTTCCACATCAAACCTTTAGTGTCTTTACCATGCGCCGTATGAACTTTTGCAGGTAAATGTTTAAATGTGTACTGAGCAAATCCCATCCACCAAAGTCCGGTTAGTAGAAAAGCATATTTTACTTTAAAAAATCCTTTTGTGCTAACAACAACACCATCTACAACTGTTTCTTCGTATTTAAAAACCATAATTCCAACCAAACAAACAATAAGTAATAACGAACTTCCTAAGTAACCCATAGAAAATCCACGCGCACTTACTTTATCTTGATTTTCGGGGCTGGCAATTTCGGGTAAGTAAGAGTTATAGTAAACCAAACTACCCCAAAAGCCAACAGTAGCAGTTATAAAGGGAATAAAACTTAGTTCTAAATGATTTCGTGTAAAGAAAAATAAAAACATGCACGATATGGATCCTAAGTAGCAAAAAAATTGCAGGAAACGTTTTTTATTTCCCAGGTAATCGGCAATGCCACTTAAAATTGGCGTAATGAATACAACAATAGATAATGCAAACGCATAAACAAAGGTGTAAATATTTTGATTTTCAAATTCTCTTCCAAAACAAGTAACGGTGTGGCCAATCATGTTTTTTGCCTCATCATGCGTAGTTACGTAATCGTAAAAATTGGGGAAGATAGCCGAGGTAATTACCAACGGGAAAACAGAATTTGCCCAATCGTAAATGGTCCACGCTTTGATGATCGCTTTATTGTCTTTTGGAATGGTTTGCATACGTGTAGTTTTATGTTATTGTTTCTTTTCTAAGTTGAATCTATAAATTAAAGCAGCTTGAAATATCATGCCGTTTGAGAAGTTTGTATTTAATTGTTGACGTTTGTGCCCTATAAAAGTTGCAGGCAATCCAAAAGTAACTTTATCATCCTCATCATATACTTTATAACTCCTTCCTAACGATTGACCAACTTTTGTTGTAATGCTCAGGCCTTTTGTAACATTGAATTTTAAGTACGCGTAAAATTCGTTGGTAGATCGGGCAATATAGGTGCTGTGATGTGTTGGCGTAATATCTGTTAAGTGATACGAACGAATTTGACCATTAAAATTAACTCCAATATTCATAAAAGGAATTAATTTGTAGTTAACGTCGGCTTGCAAGGGCAACATGATATTGGTTTCAAATTTTTTGTTAGGACTTAAATAATACATACCAACCATTGGCACAAAAAACGGACCAAATAATTCGGAATTATAATACATACCGAATTTATAATTTATATGATCACTCTTTTTGTATTTCATGATCCCAACAACACCAACTTGAATATCTTTTCCTGAAAGAGCTTTGTAATCGGTGGCAACTTTGGGAAGTAAAACAGCGGTTCCCGACCAATGATCATTGAATTGTTTGTTGGCTCCGATTTTTAAAGCGGTTGAACCAAACGTTTTTACATTTCCACCTTCAAATAATTTGGTTTGAAAGCTTTCAAACATCACACCCGAAATTATTGATAAGCGGTAATTAATCTTAATAGGAACTGTAAGGTCAACATCAATTTGATCAATTTTGGTTTTAGAACTACTTGTATCAAATGCGTTGTAAGGTGTGGTGCTTGCGTTTACTTTTAAAATATCCACGTAATTTTGCGCCAAAGTGCAATTGAAACTTAAAAATGAAATGAATATGAAAAAATAATATTTCATGGTTTGAATTATGAAAATTATTATTTGGTTGGATTTAGTTTTGTAAAGGTCTCAGTGCGTCCAAGTAATGAAACACCCATAAACCCTCTAATATTAAGGTCACCGTTTGCTAGGCGTGTTATTTTGCAACTATACGTTTTTCCGTTCTTTGGATCGTAAATAGTTCCATTTTCCCAGGTATCATCACCATCAAACGTAAAATCATTTAGGATATCTAATCCTAAAGTTTTTCTGCTTTGTTTAGCTTTATCAGGATTGTTTACGTCTAATTTGTTTGGGTCTTTATTCAATATGATCTTCCCATAATATTTACCGGCCTTCTCGTAAATTTGAATAGCACCATCTTTTGAGGGCACCAAATAATTACCTACAACATCACCTGCTTTGTTTTGAGCCCCTCCTATAAAAGAGAATAGTACAAAGAATAAAAGTAAAGTGATTTTTTTTGTGAAGTTGTTTGTTGTTTGAGTTTTCATAATTTTAATTTTTGGTTTATATTAATTTTATGAAGTAAAGGTATTGTGTGTGTAGAGCCATTAATAATTGCTTTTCGTGGTTCATGTTTTGTTATCCGCAAAAAATACTTTAATCAGTTCAAGGTATCATTATTTTCAGCATACTTTTAAAAAACACAACAAAAGATTTGATACTTGCAATTATTGCAAATAATAGGAGATGGGATTATGGAAATAAGATGAAGAAAGTTGGGGATACTGCAGATGGTTGATGTAATATATTGTAAATAAAGTAGTTATAATTAATATTCTATTAAGCACGGTACCTCACGGGCCGATTTTGTTTTTCAAGGCTTTGCCCAAATAAATCTTTAAGATGTAAATTAAAAAAGGCCTCACATAATGGGAGGCCTTTAAATTAGGTTGTTTAAAAACGGATTTAATCCCTCTTGGTTAACCAAGCAACAACAGCAGGTGCTAATTCTTTTTGAGATTTACCACCAACAAATACACCAATGTGCCCGCCTTTAAAACTGTATAATTCTTTGTCTTTACTTCCCACCAAATCATTTAATGGAATAGTTGAAGTAGGAGGTACCAAATGATCTTCGGTAGCGTAAATGTTTAATAGAGGAGAAGTGAGGTTTTTTAAATTCACTTTTTTGCTACCAACTTCCAACTCACCCTTAACCAATTTATTTTTTTGATACAGATCTTTCATGAACTCGCGAAAACATTCGCCTGTTTGTGCAGGGCTTTCGCTGATCCATTTTTCCATGCGCAAGAAATTGGTAAGTTTTGCTTCGTCGTCTAAACTAGCGGCCAATGTTTGTTGCTTTTGAATTTTCATCATTGGTTTTAGCATATCAAAACCTTGATTTAAAAAATCACCGGGCACTAGTCCGTCAAAACCTTCAACAAGTTTATCAAAATCCATGTCTTTACTCCAACGGAATAACAACGCATCATTTGTGCTAAAATCAATTGGAGTTACATGTGTTACTAAATTCTTTACCTTATTTGGGTACAAAGCCGAGTAAATAACGCTTAAGGTTCCGCCTTGGCAAATACTTAAAATATTTATTTTCTCTACGCGATTTCTTTTTCTGATCAAATCAACGCAGTTGTTAATATAGCCATTTACATAATCATCCATATTAATGTAACGATCACTTTTTGTTGGAAATCCCCAATCGATCAAGTACACATCAAAACCACTATCCAATAAATTTTTTATATAGCTGCGATCGGGTTGTAGATCCAGCATTTTATAGGTGTTTACTAAAGCGTAAACAATTAAAATTGGTGTTTTAAATGTTGCGTCGGTTTTACGATCGTAACGGTAAAGCGTTAATTTATCTTCGGTATAAACCGCAGTTTTAGGCGTAGTAGCTATTTCTACAGCCTTTAAATTTTTTAATGTTTCGTAACTCTTAGTGAGTTTACGGCTAACATCGCCCATTTCTTCAAAAATATTACTCATAACACTATTATACTTTATTATTTTAAACGGCCCTTCGACGGCGCTCAGGATAACAGTTTCAAAAAAAAAGTCGCCTCAAACACAAAGGCGACTTTTAACACATCAGCTAGAAGGATTATTTCTTTCCTTTTTTGCTGCTCTTCTCATCATCTGTCAAATCACTAACACCAGCGATATTCAACTTGCTTTGAAGTTCCTTAACTTGTTTTTTTAGATCGTAAATTGTTTTTTGTAATTCTTCAACATCGCTTTTTAATACAACAGGGAAGTTAACTAAAACGCTCTCGAATTGTTTTTCAAAATGTTTTTTTACATCTGTTGCCAAGCCCATAGTTTCACCTTTGATCTTGCTAAACTCTTCGCTAGCAAAAAGCTCTCCAAATAATTTTTCGTTGGTCTTGATCCACTCATTATATACTTCCTGTGTTTCAGGAGCTTTAGAGAAATCAGGATTTTGGAATTTTTCAGAGTATTCTTTTGCAACATTCTCAACGCTTGCACGCATTGTGTTTTGCAAATGGTGTTGTAATTCGCTTTGTTTAATGCTATAGGCAGTAACTTTATCCATTAAAGCAATAAGAGCTTCAATGCTTTCTTTTTCTTTGCCTGCACCTGTTAATTTCAACAACGGCTCAAAAGTTTTAGTAAAAACGTTATCGCTACTAGCAAATAGGTCTTTAACTTTTTCTAAATTTCCTGTAAATAATTGAGGAAACTCTTTGCTTATGTTTTGAACTTGCGCATAGTATTCTTTACCCAAACTGTTTTGGTTAGTAAAGTAGTTCTGAACTTGGTTCAAGCTGTTATCATAAAATTCTTTTAAGTTACCACCGGTATAAAAATCACCAAACAATTGTTTAGTTAAGCTGTGGTAATTATCAGCTTTAAAGTATGTTTTAAATTCTTCAAGGTTAAACTGACCTTTTTGCATGGAAGAGATCATTGGTTGAAAGAACTCAAGCATTTTAGTGTACACTTGGTTGCCTTGCATAAAGTTTGAGAATATATCTTTATTGAAGTTACCATTAATGTTCTTCGACATGCTATCGTAAGATGTATTTAATGTTTGCATGAACGAATTGTAAATATTTGTCCAAGCATTATTTGAAGTAGTAAAGTTGCTTACATAATCTTGAGCAGGCTTACCAAAACTATTAAAGCTGCTTAAAATGCTTTGATTAAAATCAGTCATCTGTTTAGCATATGTAGTTTGTGTACCTAACCAGTTCTTAAAAAACTCTTGAGGGTTTTGGTTTGTATCATTACCAAAAGCGCTATTTGAATTTTGTTGCATGCTGTTTAAGATCGCAGTTTGTTTTTCAAACCACTCTTTTAAAATGCCTTGACCCTCGTGAGGGATGTTTCCACTTGTTAAAGAAGATTGCATTTTCTTAGCCGAATCCATCCAACTGTTTAACGCATTTGCTTGTGCCTCTAACATCGAATCGATAATTGGATTGTTTGTTTTCATTGTTGTATTATTTAATTGTTATGTAATAGTTTCCAGCAAAGTTTCGTAATTTTTTGATTATCAGTAAATTACAACAGCTTCGGGAAATGTTTCGCAAAGATACTGAATTAATCGTATAAAATGCAAGCTTAGTCGATTAAATTAATGTTAAAAAATTGACTCCTAACGCTTTATCGGTTTAGAAGCCAATAAATTACCAAAAACACTTAAAAATTGCCTCATTTGCCGCCTCCTTCCTACTTTTGAGGTATCACAACAAGTCCTTCACATAATACCGTCTTTATTAAACGAGAAGCAGCTCGCTTGGGTTTCGATTTTTGTGGGATTAGTAAGGCCGAATTTTTAGAGCAAGATGCCCCCAGGTTGGAGAAATGGCTTAAGGAGAATAAACACAGTCAAATGAAGTATATGGAAAATTACTTCGATAAGCGTTTAGATCCGCGTTTGTTGGTGGAAGGGGCTAAGTCGGTTATTTCGTTAATGTATAATTACTATCCGTCCGAGAAGCAAAACGAGGGTGTACCAAAAATTAGCAAGTATGCTTATGGTAAAGATTATCATGAAGTGATAAAAAATAAGCTCACTGAATTTTTGAACTCGCTAAAAGAAACTATTGGTGATGTAAATGGAAGAGTGTTTGTGGATTCGGCTCCGGTACTAGAAAAAAGTTGGGCCGCCAAAAGTGGATTGGGTTGGATAGGAAAAAACGCGAACTTAATTACCAAGGAAAGCGGATCGTTTTATTTTTTGGCAGAGATGATCATTGACTTGGAATTAGAATATGACGGACCCATAAAAGATTATTGCGGCACTTGCACAAAATGTTTGGATGCTTGCCCAACACAAGCCATTGTTGAACCTTATATAATAGATGGCAGCAAATGCATTTCGTATTTAACTATCGAATTAAAAGAAAATATTCCGGTCGAGTTTAAAGGCAAAATGGATAACTGGACTTTTGGCTGCGATGTTTGCCAAGATGTTTGTCCTTGGAATAGTTTTAGTAAGCCCCACAACGAGCCTTTATTTACTAATAAAACATTATTGAACCTAAGTGAAAAGGAATGGCACGAAATGACGGAAGAAACGTTTAAGGTAGTGTTTAATGGAAGTGCGGTAAAGCGGGCAAAGTATGTTGGTTTAAAGCGAAATTTGGAGTTTTTGGACTAAATAGATATTTGATAAATTAAAATCCTATGAAAATAAAATTAATACTGTTTGTTGTTTGCTTATTCACTAGCAATACATTTTTGTCACAAACAAATTACGTGATCAAAACAGATATGGTAATAAAAATGGCGATGATGAATGTAAAGTCAAAATTAACTACATATATAAAAGGAGAAGAGGTGAAACAATTAACCGAAGTTAATGGCATCGAGCAACATCAGTTTTTTAGTGGCGATAAAATTAATCTTGTAACAAAAGAGCGTACTTATAAAGATGCATGCGGGGAAGGCACTCTTGACGAATGGAAAGAATTAAATATGGAAGCCCTAGGGTCAACCGTCTACAAGAATTTTGAAATAGAAAAAACAAATAAGACAGAAAAAATATTAGGCTACTTATGTAAAAAATGCATCTTTCACTATAAGATTGAAATTCCTATTTCTAAAGCTCTAGTTGAAGTTGAGCAAGAAGTTTGGTATTCAGAAGAACTTTATGAAAAGGGTTTTAAAGACCATGATCCTAAAAGCTTGGGTGTAACAAATCCTTTAATTGAAGCTTTAGCCTCTTTGAAAGGCTTTGTTTTAAAACAAATAATAAAACAGATGGGTGGCGGCTATGAAAGCGTCGTTACTCAAATCGATCAAAATCCGTCAAAAGATCCAATTCTATCTCTAGAGGAGGCTACGAAGGGCTGCAAAAAAATGCTAACATTAAAAAAGCATAACAAAGAAGTTATGGGCAGACACCAAATGTCTGGCCAGATGAGATACTAGAAGTCTTAGAGCCACAGGGCTTTCCGAATTATTTTTAAAATTGCTACAAATCATAGCAATCAATTGCTACAACTTGTAGTAATTTTGATGTATGATAACAGCGGTTCAACAAAACACTAACCCAACATACTTTAAAGGGAGAGGCTCGCAACTCAATACTCATAATCATTTTGCGAAGTACCAGTATGTGCAGGAGTATAAAGAGGTATTGGATGAGGAGTTTCAGTTAAGTGAAAAGACCGAGATCATCTATACCTATCCTAAAACCATTATTAATAAAGTAAAGAGTGTGGATGTTGGTATGGAATATTCTGCAAATCCATATCAAGGATGCGAACATGGCTGTGTATATTGTTATGCAAGGCCTACGCACGAATACTGGGGTTATAATGCAGGTTTAGATTTTGAACAGAAGATCATTGTAAAAAAGAATGCCGTTGAATTATTGGAGAAGGAATTACTGGCAAAAAAATGGGAAGCTCGTCCTGTAATGTTATCGGGTAATACAGATTGTTACCAGCCCATTGAAAAGAAAATGGAAATTACTCGTGGAATGTTGAGAGTGTTTTTAAAACACAAACACCCTGTAAGTATCATCACTAAAAATGCCCTTATCCTCCGCGATCTGGATCTATTAAAAGAATTAGCAAAAGATAACTTGGTTCACGTTATGGTTTCTATTACCGGTTTAGATGAATCGGTAAGACAAAAGCTTGAGCCAAGAACGTCTACTTATAAAAACAGGTTAAGAGTTATACAAACCTTAACGGAAAATGGCATTCCTTGTGGAATGATGATGGCGCCTATTATTGCAGGCATCAATAATCATGATATCCCGGAGCTTTTGAGATTGGCTGGACTTGCCGGAGCTCGCAGCGCCCACTATACGGTTGTGAGGTTGAATGGCGCTGTGGGTCCTGTTTTTAAGGATTGGTTATTTAAAAATTTTCCCGACCGTGCTAATAAGGTTTGGAATTTAATTTGCGATACACATGGCGGTAAAGTGAATGATAGCAGATTTGGAGTTCGTATGCGTGGTGAAGGAAAATTTGCGGAGATCATTGATCAGATCTTTAGCATTAGTAAAAAAAGGTTCATTACCAATACGCAAGAATTTGAGTTCAGTTGTAACCTCTTTAAAAAGAGCATGGAGGAGCCTGTTACTCAAATGAGTTTGTTTTGAGGTGGGCTATAAAAATTGCTTTTTTGTCGTTGAGGTTCAATTTTAAAATCCTCATCCCGACGATATCTGTCGGGACTGCGGTTTTAAAATGCCACTCGCCTAAAAAAATCTAAATTTTATAGCGCACATGAAGTAGGAAAAGATTTGAGGAAAGGATAAAATTGCCTTAATAAAAGGGTAATGTTACACGCCTAGGTTTGTAGCGTTGATTTTAATTTTCGTTCTTTTCATATATTAGTTTTAAGGTGTTAGTAGTAAAGAGTCTTAAAACGCAAATCTTCAATCGCACTATAAATGCTATCTGGAACAAAAGGATCTTGTTTAGTGGTGTGATTGAAACAAGTTATAGGCCCGTCCGTTGAAAAATGGTGCGGGCTTTTTATTTAGGTCAAAACCTTTTCGTAAATTTGATTATACAGTATGACCAGAACCATTATTATAATTTTTTCTGTAGCCTTACTATTTGTAACCTGCAAAAAGAAAGACAACCCGAAAGAAGAAACCTACACACCAACCTGTAGCGGAACAAAATCTTTTGTGAGCGATGTTTTTCCTTTGATCCAAAGCAAGTGTTTTAAGTGTCATACCAATATGAGCGATTACGCTCAAATAAAATCGCTTGCGGCGGCTATAAAGGATAATGTAACAAGTGGTATTATGCCAAAGGACGATAAACTTACTACTGCTCAAAAAGATATTATGGTGTGTTGGGTTGAGGCGGGAGCACCGAATAATTAAGGATGTCGTTAAAACAAGAACTCATAACAAAATTTGAATTACTTCCTCATCCCGAAGGTGGTTATTACAAAGAAACGTATCGTAGTGTTGAGGTGATCGAAAATACTTCAAAGGAGTTTCCGCATCAACGCAGTTATTCAACCGCTATTTATTTTTTAATTGAGCAAAATAATTTCTCAGCCTTGCACCGAATTAAAAGTGATGAGCTGTGGCATTTTTATGAAGGCGATGCTTTAGAAGTTATTGAAATAGATCTTGAAGGAAATTTAACTTTTACGCAGGTTGGTAGAGAAATAACAAAAGGGCAACACTTTCAATACATGGTAAAAGCAGGTCATTGGTTTGGCTCTCGTGTTTTAAGAGGAGGAAATTTTTCTTTTGTTGGATGCACCGTTTCACCCGGTTTTGATTTTAATGATTTTGAAATGGCAAAGCAAGAAGAGCTTTGTAAGCTTTTTCCGCAATACCAGAAAATAATTAAAGAATTGACGCGCGATTAGCGCTTCAAAGAATTCATTTTTTTGATGGCTATCAATTGATCGTAGTATAATCCTACTTGGCGGTAGTATACTAATATTGTATAATCATTTTCTGTGTCCCAATGATTTCCTTCAGTAAGGGTTTCATCGGCTGCTTTCTCGCCGTCTTTTGTAAGTACATATATATAATTATAATACCCTTGCTTTAAATACAATGTGCATTCATAACCTAAGCGGCCGTAATTGTAGGTCATTTTATTGCTTTTGTTCAAACGCCAATCGGTTAATTTTCCTAGCACATAAAAATTTCCTTGTGTTTCGGGGATTGCGTAGGGTAAAAAGAAATCTACATAGGCATAATCTGCTTCAATATCTTGATTACCTTTTATATCTCTGTTCTTAATTAAAAAACTACCATTAATATCGTTTTGAAAAACATAGGCTTTTGTTGTTCTTAATTCATCGGGTGTAAGCACCACGTGGTTTTTACTATTCTCATCTTTATACAGATCCTTTACGCGTTCCGAAAGCACACGCAAACTTCGCATGTCGAAAAACCTAAATTCATTTCCGCCATTAAATACAGCGGCTTCGTTCATGCTATAACTTAATTCGTTGGGAGCGTAAAAACTTGGTTCAATTGGTCCTTTTAAATTATCCCAACGATAATTCTGTCCAACGTAAACTTTAAGATCTTTTGCAGGATTAACTACTTTAAGTCCGGGATATTTTACCGAAAACTCTAATTGCTGTTTATTGTACTGGTTATCTCCACCAACAGTTTGACGGATAGTTGCACTAATGTTGAGTTTATTTTCAAATATCATAAAACGTCTACTCAGCACAAGATCTTTTTTATCGCCATTTAAATACACGTACATTACATAATTTCCGCTTTTGATAAACTTTACATTTTGCGTTGGAAACACAATAGAGTAGTGCGTGTATTTTTGAAGTGTATTGATGGAAAAACTAAAATTGATGATGTTCATATCATTAAATCCTTCCATGTACTCCATGGTCATCAAATCGCTTGGCGTCCAATCGGCATTGCAATGCACAAACGTTAGGCTGTATTGTTTTTGATCGCCTTCTAAGTCATCAAAACTTAATTGTAATTGTGCCCCGGTATTCATTTCAATTAAAGCAGGCGAAAACTCCCATTCTGTTCCGTATAGCTGAACTGTTTTTATAGTGGCTTTGTACGCATGATCATCATAACGCAAGGCATTATCATTGGCGTAATCATCTTCAGGGGCTTGGCCAAACGCAAATGTGGAAAAGCCTAAAGTGATCAATAGAACTGATCGTTTTATGAAGGAGGCTAACATACTTAAAGGTAAAACAAACAACAGGATAAACCTTGTTTTATTGCGAGAATTAGGATTTATTTTGAATTTGGAAAAGATTGATCTTGGATTCCTGATTTTTAAATAAACGAATGATGTTCTTGCGGTGAGTTAAAACCAAAAGAACTGCAACGGTAATTGAAAAAATAGTTAATACAACATCTTCGTTGTGCATGATATATTGAAGAATAAAAGGAAAAGCAATTCCCGTCATCATTGAACTTAACGATACATAACGCGTAGCTAAAAGAACAGTGAAAAAAACCAATAAACCAACACAACACGTAATTGGTAAAACGCAAAGTACAACACCCAAAATGGTAGCCACACCTTTACCACCTCTAAAGCCGGCAAATACCGGAAAGATATGACCAAGCAACACTGCTACTCCAAGGCCTAATTGAAGATCAACAAAATCAGGTCTCTCAAAAGGAATAGAACTAAGAAATGCTAAAGCCACCGCAACAGAGCCTTTTAAAATATCTATGGCTAGAACCGGGAAGCCGGCTTTTTTACCTAAAACACGAAAAGTATTGGTTGCACCGGCGTTACCGCTACCAAATTCACGAACATCGATACCGTAAAATGCTTTGCCTATCCATACCGCCGTTGGAATAGAACCCAGTAAATAGGCTCCAAGGATAAGTAATACTATAGTTAATGTTGCCAAACGGTTAGTTAGTTAAACAAAATTAGGAATTTATACGAAAGTAAAAAGGTATTTGCTTTTAGTTTTTAACAAATACCTTTTAAATTAACAACAATACATGAGCTTATTAATAAGCTCCTTTTAGTTTCACGCCTTGCTCAATTCGCTGTAAAGCAGTAACATAAGCTCCAATACGCATGCTGGTTTTATATTGAGATGTATTATTCCAAACTTGTTCAAAAGCGATCTCCATCTTAAGATCATGCTTGGTATTAACCTCTTCTTCTGTCCAATAGTAACCTGCTTTATTTTGAACCCACTCAAAATAACTTACTGTAACACCGCCGCTATTGGCCAAAATATCGGGAACACAAATAATTTTTTTATCGTTAAGGATAGGATCAGCCTCAGGAGTAGTTGGTCCGTTTGCACCTTCTACAATTAACTTAGCTTGGATCTTACCCGCATTATCTTCGGTAATTACATTTTGTAAAGCAGCAGGAATTAATACGTCACATTTGCTGATCAGTAATTGATCAGAAGGAATTTCGGCACCACCTTTAAAGCCTTTTAATATTCTGTTATTTTTTGCTGCATAATCAATAGCTGCTGCAATATCAATTCCCTTTTCGTTGTAAAAAGAGGCAGTGTGATCGCCAATACCAACAATTTTAATTCCTTTTTCGGCCAATAAACGTGCTGAATGAGAACCTACATTTCCAAAACCTTGAACTACTGCTGTAACTTCACTTGGCTTCAAATTCATTTTTTTCAAAGCGCATAATGTATTCACCATTACTCCACGTCCCGTTGCAGCATCACGCCCTAACGATCCGCCAATAGAAACTGGCTTTCCGGTAATTACACCGGGGCTATCTTCGCCGGTAATTTTATTGAACTCGTCAACGATCCAGGCCATTTCTCTTCCGCTTGTTCCCATATCAGGAGCGGGAATGTCTTTATTAACGCCAAATACATCTTTCATTGATTTTGCATAAGCGCGACTTAATCTTTCTAATTCGCCAATACTCATAGCGCGTGGATCACATTTGATACCACCTTTTGCGCCGCCGTAAGGTAAATTTGCAACAGCACATTTAAAACTCATCCAAGCTGCAAGCGCCATTACCTCATCGGCATTTACATCCATTGCGTAACGAATTCCGCCTTTGCTGGGACCAAGATGTGTTGAATGAATAGTACGGTATCCTTCAAAAACCTGGATCTTTCCGCTGTCCATCATTATTGGTAAGCTCACTTTGATCTGCTTGCTCGGGTTACGTAATACTTGTAAAACATCCTCACTTAAATTCATTAATTTGGCTGCTTTATCCAGGCGCGCCAAAACGGCCTCAAACATACTCTCAGGGTGCGATTCTGCCTTTACTGTTTGTGTTGACATAATTTGTGTTTTTTTGGTTGTTAGCTGGGCCGTAAATTTAGTAATTTTATTTCATCTAAACCAATTTATTAACCTTGTTTATTATTGCATAAACCACTGATAAATAAGGAAATAAAAGACTACTTTTGAGTTTGCTTAATGGCCGATATTTTAAAGATACTTACAGTATTCATATCTTGCGTTTTTTTCTTCGGAAAACTAGGTGTTCCAAGTGCCATCATCCTTTTCAAATTCAATTTTTTGAAGGTGTTTTTGGTAACTGTTATTTCGGGTTGTTTTTCAAATGTGATATTTACTTTTTTTAGTTCTGCAATTTTAAAATGGTGGGATGGCTATAAAACCCGCAAAAATCTTATATCAGTAAAAAAAATATTCACAAAGGGTAATCGCAGGATCATTAAAATAAAAAAACGTTTTGGTTTAGTAGGGCTTGCATTCATTACGCCAATATTTCCGGGAATAGCCATTGGAGCATTTATTGCCGAACGTTTTTATAAAGACAAATTTAAAGTGATCATGTATTTAAATGTGTCGGTAGTGTTTTGGAGTCTTGCCATTTATTTTTTGTTTTATTTTTTCAAGCACAACGTTGTTTAAATGGTACAGAAACAAAGTCTACAACATATCTTCTTCGACCTGGATGATACCATTTGGGATTTTGAAAAAAACTCAGAACGTATACTCTCTAAAATTTTTGATGAGCAAGACTTGGCGAAGAAATTGGAAAATGATTTTTACACCTATTTTACAGCTTACAAAAAAAAGAACGGCGAACTGTGGCAATTATACAATACAAAAAAAATAACCAAGGATGAATTGCGTAAGCGAAGATTCCACGAAACATTTTTACAGTTTGGATATACCGATTTCGATCTGAGTTGGTTTGTTTCTGAGTCGTATTTGCAACAATCGCCTTATGGAACTGAATTAAAAAAAGGGTCTATTGAATTACTGGAAACGCTTAGCGCGAACTATAAATTACACATAATCACCAACGGCTTCAAAGAAATTCAGCATATAAAATTGATACAATGCGATCTTCAAAAATATTTCGAGAACGTGATCATTAGTGAAGAAGTTGGGCACAATAAGCCAAATATTGAAATATTCAAAGAAGCGGAAAGGCTTGGAAACACCAGTAAAGAAGCCTGTTTAATGATTGGCGATAATTTTGAGGCCGACATTCAAGGCGCAAAAAAAGCAGGATGGCAAACCATTTGGTACAATCCTCAAAAAAGCAAACGGTATCAAACTACACAGGTACATTGTTTAACTGAAATAGCGGAACACTTTAAAATTTGATTTTAAGTTTTATAGAGTTAATCAACTTTTTCGAATGTAGAAATCAGAGTCGATAGTTACAACGAATATTTTAGAGTCGAATTTTAATTTTTTGTCTGTTGTGTTAGGATAGATCCAAATAGGGGAGCTTCTGTTTATCCTAACTTTTATCGGCATATTAAAATCAGAATTACAATTCACCCATTTATAAGTAATTTGTTTTTTCTTGATTTTGTATTCCAGTTTCGGAATTTTTGCACTTCGTAAATACTGATCGAATACGGGTTTAAAATTGATCTTACTTTTTTCGGAAATATAATCCTCTACATCTTTAGTTGTTACTGTTCTTTTTCCAAAGTCTCTATTTAAACCTAATAGTATTTTATGAAACACTTCATCATTATTAATTACTTGGCGTATGGTGTGGATCATATTTGCCCCTTTATCGTACATATCTCCGCTGCCTTCTTTGTTCACGTCGTAATTTCCAATAATAGGACCATCATTTGAAATGCTTTTTCTTAGGCCTCTAACATATTTGCTGGCCGAATCTTTTCCCCATACCGATTCAATAAATAATGCTTCCGAATAGGTTGTAAAACCTTCGTGCACCCACATATCGGCAATATCTTTTGTGGTTATGTTGTTTCCAAACCATTCGTGCCCACATTCATGAATAATAATAAAATCCCAAAGCATTCCAATTCCGGTGCCCGATCGATCCACGCCCATGTATCCTTTTCTGAATTTATTTCCGTAGGCAACAGCGCTTTGGTGTTCCATTCCTAAGAAATTACTTTCCACTAATCTAAAACCATCAGCGTAAAAAGGGTAGGGGCCAAACCAATACTCAAAGCTCTTAAGCATTTTTTGTGTATCGGGTTTTAATAAACTATCGGCTTTGTTTTTGTTGTAATCCAAAACAATGTATTCCATTTTTAATTTTCCGTTCTTCCCTTCAAAACTATCTTTTACGATCACATAATTTCCTAAATACATTGTTACATCGTAACTGTTTATAGGATTGGTAATACTAAAAGTTGTGGTTTTTGTTTTGTTAGAATTTGAAACACGGTTAATTAAATTTCCATTAGAAATAGCAACTAAACTATCATTAGCGGTAATGCTAATAATCATTCCATTATCTGGTTCATCACTTTGATGATCTTTTAATGGCCACCATACCGAAGCGCCTAGGCCTTGGCAAGCCACATTTATCCATTTACGATTTTGTTTGTCTTTTGACCAAATAAATCCACCATCCCATGGTGCCATTTTTGCTTTGCGCGGAATTCCGGAATAATAAATGGTTACAGAATCATTTTTGGCATCCATTAAAAGTGGATCTAAATTTACGGTCCAAGCATCAAATTCATGCTTCAATTCCAATTTCTTTTGATGAAAAATAAAACTGTCAACCACCAATGGTTTTTGAAGATCTATTTGAAATTGAGTTCCGCTTGAAATGGTTTTAAAGTAAATTGTGTTTTTGCCTGCGATAGACCGTTTATTATCATCAACACTTACATGTAAATTGTAAAACATAACATCCCACCAATTACGCGCATTATTTAATTTGCCACGCAAACTGTCACCTCTTGAATGCGGCTGGGCGGAGGATAGAAAAAAGACACTAAATAAAAGGAAGGTAATGACTAACCTCATAAAGTTCAAATTTACATTATTGGCACGTTCAAAGGAATCTTCTTTGTATAAATTATGATTAATGCTAGCGTAATTGGGATTGTGTGCCAATTTTATATGTTTTTTAATGGATAATTAATATATTTGCAGCCCTAAAACGGCGGGGTAGTCGAGACGAAGCTTGTCTCGATGCTGACAGCGAAACGCTCGTCATCACTCAGCCGAACCTAATATGGCGGGGTAGCTCAGCTGGTTAGAGCACAGGATTCATAACCCTGAGGTCGGGGGTTCGAGTCCCCCCTCCGCTACATCGAAAACCCTTGATAATCAAGGGTTTTTGTTTTTTATGGCATCCAAAGTTTTAAACATTTAACAGTTGGAGTCGGATTTGGAGTCGGATTTAGGCTTGTTTTTATCCTCAAATAGCTCAAAATCCGAAGCAATTTCCGCAATAACCTTTTCATCGATATAATGTTTTAACATCACATTCTCACCGGAATGTTTAGTTATGATTCTTGCCTTTTCACCATGAGTTGCATATAAATGAGAAATGTATGTCTTTCTCAAATCATAAAATCTTAATTCTTTGCCGGTATTTAATTGTTTATAAAAGTGAGTGAACGATTTACTCATAAAATCCATCATGGTTCTTCTATGCATTAATTCATCGGGGGCTAGAATATATTTGTTTTGACCCTTGAATTTTTGATAACCAAGTTCCATCAAAAGATTTTTTAAAGGTCCTATAATTGGGACGTATATTTTTTTTACAGCTTCCTTTTTAGAAAGATCATTACTTCGATTGACTTTAAAATCTTCAATACAGATAGAAATCGGTTCGCCTGCTATACTTTCTAAAATACCATTAAACTTCATGGATACAATTTCTTCCCTCCTCCTTCCTGTAAGCAACGCCATTAATAAAGCATCTTTCAGCCATGGCTTGTATCTATTCTTTTTACTTTTCACATTTTTCTTTTTATTAACCAACACATCGATTCCATTTTCGGGTTTAATAATCTTTAAGAGATCTTGAAACTCCTCTTTAGTTATAGTATTGATTTTTTGTTCTGTTTGAAGTCTTTTAAAGCCTTTGAAAGGATTTTTTATATCAATCTCAAACTCCTCAATTAAAAATTCCGTAAACACCCTCATGAGGCTAATGTACTTATTGTAAGTTTTTGGGGCATAGTTCTTATCGTCAAGTAAAAAAGATTTAAGTCTCCCGACGACGTTTTTATCCAACTTTTCTATCAGCAAAGACGAAGGCACAATGTTAACCGTTTCAAGATAATCAATAAAGTACCTGAAATATCTCTCCACTTCATCCCTATGACCTTTTGTTCTCTGCCTGTGTTCTTGTTGATGTGGGGTTTCATTGTTTAAATATGAGATGTAGTAAGCCATTGCATCTACAATAGTTTTTGGAACCATTGTTTTAGCGGCAATTATTTGAGTGGAATAATTATTATTCTCTAATTCTTTTCTGAATTCTATGGCTTGTTTTATGGCCTCATTCTCATCTTTAGTATCTAGAAGTTTGCTTTTTGCTTTTCCATTTGAGCCTGGAATAAATACAAATACTTTATATTTATGTTTATCCGTATTTGCACAGGTACTTAATCGTTTACCGGTAACACCACACTTTTTTGATACTTTCAGCTTGCATTTATTACAATAAATAGTTAGGCCTCTAATCTTAATGTTATCTATTCTCTTCAGCCCACTCATTTTTACTTTTTCCCTTTGGATACTTTTTTTAAAAAATTATTTCCAGATTCACCGGGTGCTATAAATTTTATTTTACTCTTAGAAACTGCCTGAGATTTTTGATCCAATACAGCTAAATAGTCTCTATTTTTATATGCTGTATAAATTTCTTTCCAATTTTCAGGGTGTTTTTCTTTCAGGGATTCTATAAATGGTTTATCAATCGCTAATTCTAAATCGATTCGGTTCACACATTTCTGCTTTCCAATTTTGAAAATAAAAATACCATTCATTTTACACCACTTAACCGCTGTTCGAATATCTGATACGCCCAACATACTCATCACAACGTTGATGCTTACATTTCTATTTGGTGGTTCGTTATTTAATTCATGTTTTGTTTCATTTAAAAACATTGTTTATGAAGAACATCCTGTGTTTCTGCTTATCAGATAAATTAGGATTTTTCCTTTGTTCGGTGTTTCCGTTCCCTTTAGGTTTTATATTTTCACCTTTCTTACACTTTTACATGAGTATATTTCCCCATCCTGAGTTTTTATTTCAATATCCATATATGAACCTTTGTAGATAATCTCATAAATGCGAGATTCTTTTTTCAGCTTTTTGATTTCCGTCAGCTCGGCTAAATATGGTTTCTTGCCATCATTAAATCTAATGGCAATTGACTTATATTGACCGCTTCTAATATAATCCAAAATGAGCCGTTCGGAATCAGAAAGCTGAACCATATTTTTCGGTAATTTTTTGTAATCGATATTGTAAATTACATCCTCCACCAAATCGCTTAAAGAAATTGAAATATGATTGTGTGTGAAAATCTCAAAATAGTCCTTTTGTTTAGATAGATCTTGAATTTTTTCCGGCACAAAAAGAGTTAACCAGTACGCTGAGTCCGATCGATGAAGTTCCTCTCCTTCCAAACCGTTTGGCTTTATCCCGATTATTAACGATACCCTATTTTTATTTTCTAATAATTGATTTGATATTATTGAGAAATAATTAATATTCAGATCCATATTTTTTTTAATTAGTTCTCGATCTTCTTTTATCTCTCTTTTTTCGAATGGTGTTAAGTCTGTGTTGTCAAGGGCAATATCCAAAAACTCTCTAAACTGTGGTTCATATAAATAGTCTTTTAATTTTGTTTCTTTAAATAACTCCTCTTTAACCTGTCTTATAGTATCAAAGCTTACAGTAAACTCGCGGAGCTTACTGACTAATCGCAGCCAAAGTAATTCGTTGAATGAAAATCTATGCGTGTAATAGCGTCTATGGTTATATAAAAGAATGTTCTGTTCTTCCCAGTAATAAATCTGACGGCTAGATAGATTTGTATCGCTTAACGAGTACTTTTTATCCTTTACAAAAAACCCTTTAAGAGTTCTTGCTAGTAGATGATCATTTATTTTAAATGTATTGATATCCAATTAATTAGTATTATATCTTACAAATATGTAAAATATAATTATATTTACAAAACATATTTATAAAATGAAGCGAATAAACCCACTTGACTTACAATTTGAGCAGTTTTTAAAGATCGTCGACACCAATGTTCTGTTAAAGTATTTGGCATCGGTGGATGGAAGGGATATAATCATTCTATTGGAGCACTTGCCCAGGATGGTTAAAGCCAAACTATTAATTGATTTTGAAGAATATCTCGCTATTGAAGATAAAAAGACGGTTAAATATGAGTTTGAGAATATAAAGGAGAAATTATTGTTCTTAAAAAACTTGGAAGAAAGAATTAGATCGCTTATTGAAATAAAACAAATCAGTCAGATTCACCCAGCTTATTTGAACTTAGAACGTATCAATGTTTTACTGGATGACCTTCGTTTTTGTTACGCGATAGAGGGAGGAATAGATCCGGGTATAATAAATAACCAGGCTTAATAAGAAGTTTATATGGAAGTCAATTATATTAAAGAGTATGGTTCCGCAACTTACGATCAGATGATAGAACTAGGGTTTACGAAATTTTCTCGTTGGGACATTACAGAGGAATTTAATATTGAGGAAGAATAACGATCGTCTTATGAGAAGCCTGATGTTTTATATTTAAAAGTAAATAAGGATTTATTTTTAAATATAAACAGCGTGAAAATAGTGAATTTTAATAAACCGTAAATTAGGATGTTATGATTTTTAAAAGAGAAATTAGTTTATCGGAATAAAACGTAAATAAAATCGGTTCACACTGGCATCATATTGATAATACGTAAATATCCACTTAGCTTGCGGTTCAATAGCTTTTGTGGTTTGGTTACGAGGTTTTACAATTTTTACTATCCTTTGTCTTGAACCATTATATAAATATTCAATATCCGGCTTGGTTACAGATGTTGGCCCAGTGCCAGTTGCAAGCATAGCCGCCTGATCTCTAACTACTTTTTTAACCTTCCTATCAACTGTCCATTCAATATTTTGAATGTACTCACCTTTACCCGAAGTTAAATTACCAATTAAATCATAGCTATACCGAGAATTAGTAAATGTACAAGATGCATAGGTATCTATATCGGTTGAATAGTTTGCGTTTGCCACACCATCCTGAACACAAGCCAATTTATTTGAGTTGTAACTATTATTGGCAACCACACCACCATTAACTGCGCTTTCAAAATAGGTGTAGCTTAAGTTATCCATCAGTAAATTACTTCCACTTATTATTGAATTTGCAGCTCCATTTCTAATAAGAGTTTTAATGTTTCCATTTGGATCATACGTTAAATTCATTTTGTAGCTATCGTCATAATTTGATCCTGTAACCAAATTCCAAGAATTACCTGTAATGCTTCTAAACGCTTTCATTGCTTTTAGACGATGTAATTGATCATAACGATAAGCAGTTAATTGAGGAAACGGCGTATTATTCGCAACGGTATTAGTAGGGTTTTTATCTATAAATGTAGTTAACATACTACTAATATTACCATTATATAAACTTGGTCCATCTCCTGCCCCATTGTTGTCTAAATAAAAGTTTGATGGTGTATATAAATTATTAAGCTATGCCAAAGGGTTTACATCATTTATATTATAATTTGCATTTTTAATAGAAACATAATCCTTATTAGCTCCTGCGTTAAAATAATTTAAACTAAAAGCCATTGCATCTTTTGCAAAAAAGTCATGCACTTGGTTATAATTACTTACCAAGGGGTTTGATCAGATAAAAAGTCCTTTGGACATGTTGAATAATTTGTAGTTATTCGATATGTTTTAAGCCAAATATGTTGTAAGTTTGATTGTGATATTCAAAATGTGTTTTTGTTCAACTTCGTTTGCATATTTATAAGGTTGAAATTTGAATTATTAAAAACTGAACTGAAAATACATGAAAAAGGAGTCAATTAAGGTAAATTAC